>Ga0209187_1000060_pt1 | contig 249107 bp, 218 predicted proteins | sample BantaG_FD_187430 | JGI IMG/M metagenome (GOLD analysis project Ga0209187, IMG submission 187430) | Marine algal microbial communities from Bantry Bay, Ireland - BantryBay_4 metaG (SPAdes) (version 2) | ecosystem: Host-associated > Algae > Red algae > Unclassified | place: Bantry Bay, Ireland... | reverse complement strand
TCCTCTTGGTTGTTTCTTTTCGGTTCGCACTCTAAAGATAACAAAACCAAGAGGATTTTTTACATATACCGCATTATATTTTCAATGGATTCAGTGTTTTATCTGTTTCTGGATGGGCACTAGCTAACTCAGAAAAGCGCAAACGGTTAATCGTGGCGTTGTCGAATTCATGAGTAAAGCTAGTGCGAATCACGAGCGCTGCTATCTTTCGGTAATAACTATCGGAGAGTTACATCGTGGTGTTGGGATGATTAGGCATCGTGGTGATATCAAGCAAGCTAATCAACTTAGTGATTGGTTGGATATCATTTTGACCGACTACCAGGATCTCATTCTTTCTGTTGATAATGATGTGGCTTTGATCTGGGCTAGCTGACTAACGCCTCGCCATGAAAATGCGATCGACAAACTCATTGCAGCAACTGCGCTATCCCATTCCTTAACCTTAGTCACTCGAAATACCAGAGACTTTGAAAAAACCGGTGTACCAATGATCAATCCTTTTAATTGAATTCCCATTCGATTGTAAAACTGACGCGTTCTAACACATGGCTACTATGATGAAAAAAACCGTAGAAATAGCACTAGCACGGATTTCGAGTCGGCATGCCTGTCCATGAGCTGAACAGCGTTATAGTACCGATGCCCCATAATGCTCTTGTGGGTCACGGGGTTTGAAGGTCCGCTCTGTACTGCTCTGCGAATATATCAAAGTTCCTTTAAAATTGTGGCTACGTGCCAGCCGAGAGCTGGATCGATTTTGAATGGAAACGAAACGTATGAAATCCACAATTGTTGTAGTGATTAGCTTCTCTATCTGCGGTGCTTGTGACTCAGATTCGCCCAAAGATGCAAGCAAGGAAAATTTTAAGTAAGTCATCAATGGATATTTTAATAGAAATTGCGTCTTTTTGTACCCGCGATATACCAACTACCCAGTGACGCTTGAGTTGCCTCCAGAGAATCCAACAGCGCTAGATATAGCGAGTGATAAACCCAAAACGTAAGAGGCATTAACCAAAATCGGCATGTTCATTACTCAAGATGGAACTGAAGAAAAGAATAATTTGATGAGCTTCGATGACAAGACTGATACAGTCAAAACAAGAACCTATTCTCTATCGGAACAAGGAAAGGCTGCAGCAGTTCAACAAACAAATTCCTGGTCAGGCTCGGAAACAGGATTTTGTGCAGCAACACTAGAGGTCACGAGATTAAAAACTACTCCGAGCCGTCGGAGATGATGGGCATGACAGTATCAAAGGTAAATTTCACTGTTTCTCCGAAATAAATAGAAAGTTGGGCGAACACTGATGACGTATTGAATGCTTTCCCCAGGCTCGCAAAAAAACTATTGGAAAATAAAGACGAGTCAGTTGGTCTGGTTCTTATGAGCGATGGTTGGATTCATGAGAAGGAGATGTAGGTGCTGTTAGAGTTGGTGTCCCACAATATCTTTTGTAGGACATCCCCTGTCATCAATTCAGACTCTAAAAACACCGAATAATCGAGCTAAGCAAGTTACGTTGCAGGAATGCTGCACGATAATGTACGAATTCGTCGTGCTAGAGAATCGAAACCAGTTCCGCTTCACGCCCTGAGTCACGATGCCAGTGTTAAGAATGTGCGGTCCTCACGTAGTAAAAACTTTTCCTGCTGCGCAAATTCGTAATTCTTTTTTCCTAATGGGTCGGCGCTGAGTCTGGCTCGATACTGTTCGTAGTCAGCCAGGCTGGCAACGTTGTAGATGCCATAAGCTAATGTAGATGAACCTTCGCAAGGCGCATAGTAACCAATTAAGTCTGCACCGCAACGTGGTATAGCCTCTCCCCAGTTCTGCGCGTACTGCTCGAATTGCTGTTTTTTAGTTGGATCGATGCGATAGCAGATAATGCAAGTCAGCATTGGTTTTTTCCTAAATGAGTGTTATGGCAATTGTGTGCTATTGCTTGTGCTTAATGCTTCGGTTATCATCGAAGTATGGACGGCAGCCCCAATATTGCGAAAATCGGCGCCTTGTTAGGTGATAACACGCGCGCAAACATATTGACAGCCCTGATGCATGGCAAAGCGCTGACAGCAACAGAGCTTGCCAATGAAGCAGGCGTAACACCCCAAACCGCGACAACCCATTTAGCCAAGCTTGAAGCCGGTGGCTTGTTAAGTTTACAAAAACAGGGCAGGCATAAATACTTTGCACTGGCCAGCGATGATGTTGCCGCTCTGCTCGAAACGCTAATGGGTTTAACCGCCAAAACCGATCAACTACGTACAGTCACAGGACCTCGCGGTGCCGCTTTAAGAGATTCTCGAGTTTGTTATAACCATTTGGCTGGTACGAAGGGTATTCAATTACACAGTAGCTTGTTAAAAAATCGGTATCTACGCTTGTCAGACGATAACTATGTTGTTAGCAACAAAGGCCAGCTTTTTTTTCTGATCTAGGTATTGATCTTGACGAGTTGCATCGATCACGCTTACCCCTGTGTCGAGCGTGTCTCGATTGGAGTGAGCGTAAATCTCATTTGGCTGGCAGTTTAGGCCGAGCCCTGCTGACGCAATTCGAACGTGATAAATGGATTAAGCGTGATAGTAAAAGCCGGGTTGTCACATTTACTGCCAAAGGCAAGCGTGGTTTTGATTTAAAGTTTAGTTAGGCCGCTGATTAGACCAAAGATATTCCAACTTTGGCCAGAGAGTCCAATCTGATACACGCTTGGGTACATGCACATGTGTTTGTAGTAACGTTATTGTTATAACCACATTGAGTTACTACCAACATGACCACAACTGAGCATCATTTAAAACCTGACGACTTGCCGTTCGTGGAAGACCCATCGCAATCGTTCACCATGCCCGCTCGGTTTTATCTGGACGACAGTGTTTATACCGCAGAACAAAAAGCCATTTTTTATAAAAGCTGGTGGTACTGCGCTCATGTGAGCCAACTTCAAACAACCGGTGACTTCATCACCTCAAATATTGATACTCAAAACCTGTTTGTGGTGCGCGACAAGTCTGGCGAACTAAAAGCCTTTTATAACGTATGCCAACATCGTGGTCACGAGTTGGTTGAAGGCTCGGGTAATAAAGCGGTAATTGTTTGTCCTTACCACGCCTGGTCGTACGACCTTGATGGCTGTTTGCGGGGTGCTCGCAACTCTGAAAACGTACCTGGCTTTAAAAAATGCGAGTTTGCATTAAAGAGCATTCGAGTGGAAGTGTTTTGCGGCATGGTGTTCGTTAATTTAGACGACCATGCAGTACCACTTGCTAAACAGGCAAGTGAACTAGAGAAAGAAATTCGTGAGTATTGCCCAGTCGTTGATTCCTTGGCATTTGCCCAGCGTGATAACTACAACGTCAAAAGCAACTGGAAAGTCATGATTGATAATTTTCTCGAATGCTATCACTGCGATCCAGCACACAAAGACTTCGTCGATTTAGTGGATATGAAAAGCTATCGATCAACAGCTAAAGGTATTTATTCGAGTCATATTTCCAAAGCGCCTGTTTCAACCAATACGGCTGCCTACTCTTTTAAAGTGGGTGACGTCGATTTTGGTTATGCAGGATGGTTTCTTTGGCCAAACCTCACGATCTGGGCATACCCCGGGGACGCCAATTTGTCGGTGTTGCAAATGATCCCCGACGGCGTTGGCGGTACCATTGAATATCAAGATTGGTTTGTAAAAGATGGCGTAGTCAGTGAGCAATTAAAAGAAGCCATGGCGTACCAAAAAGATGTCTTGCAGCCAGAGGATATTCGATTGTGTGAAAGTGTGCATCGTGGCTTGAATTCCAAAGGCTATGATCAAGGGCGATTTATTGTTGATAATGATAGAACAGAATTATCTGAGCACGCTGTGCATCATTTCCAGCGAATGGTGGTTGATGCGTTGAGTGAGTAAATTCCTGGCTTATTTACACAGTTTTATTTTGCAGCCTGCTGTGCACGAGCCTGAATCAATGGCTTCATTACTTGCAACATCTCATGATGCACTTTTGGTGTGCCGGCAATAAATTCGCCACCTTCCATCCAGTTATCACCACCGGAAAAATCGTTTAACAAGCCACCGGCCTCGCGAACAATTAATCCACCAGCGGCAACATCCCAGGCGCTTAAACCGATAAACCAGGCACCGTCAAGACGACCTGCTGCAATCGCTGCCAAATCCAACGCAGCAGATCCGGCTCTGCGTATGCCACCGGATTTTTCTGTGTAGTGACGCATAGTGCGTTGATAAAAATCCAGGTCCTGACCGTCGCGGAAGGCAAAACCTGTCCCGATTAGTGCGTTTTTAATGTTGTTGGTTTTGCTGACACGAAGTCGTTTGTTATCGAGCCAGGCCCCGTCACCGCGACTGGCAGTAAACAGTTCCTGGCTTACAGGGTTATAAACAACAGCCTGGTCTATTCGGTTTTTATGCTTTAACGCTATCGATACCGAAAAGTACGGGTAGCCATGCAAAAAATTCGTCGTGCCATCGAGCGGGTCTACTATCCATTGATATTCTGCATCAGCGTGACCGATTAGCCCGGATTCTTCGCCCAGGATAGCGTGATCGGGATAGGCTTTTTTCAGCACACTAATGACTTCAGCCTCGGCTGCAGTATCAACTTCGCTGGCAAAGTCGTTTCGGCCCTTTTTATCGATTTGCAAAGTATCGACTCTGTCCATGTTTCGGGTAATGACATTGCCAGCGGCGCGCGCGGCGCGAATGCCGATATTCAACATGGGGTGCATGAGCATTTCAAAGTGGGCAGAAAGGGCCGCTATTGTAAAACGAATTGGCATTCGCCGCCCGATTCAGATCAACTTATCGTTAGAATCACCTTATGAATTTAGAACTTATCTTTGTTCTGGTGGGCACCACTCATTCGGGCAATATTGGCGCGGCTGCACGCGCAATTAAAAATATGGGTTTTGCTGAGCTTCGATTAGTCGACTGTTGCTCTCACATGACCAAAGATGCATTTGCACGTGCATCCGGAGCTGATGGCATCTTAAAAGAAGCAAAGTGTTTCGAAACCCTGGATGCCGCTGTGGCTGATTGCCATAATGTAGTTGGTTCCAGTGCTCGCGATCGTTACATTGCCGTGCCAGTCGTTGCGTGTCGTGATGTGGCCGAGTCATTGGTTGTGTCTGCAAGCGATGTGGATAGCCCGCAACGAACAGCAATGGTCTTTGGTCGTGAGCGGACCGGTTTAAGTAATGAAGAGATGGAGCGATGCACGCGCTTGTTGCGCATACCGGTCAATCCTGATTTCAGTTCGCTTAACCTCGGTGCCGCTGTTCAGGTGGTGGCTTACGAATGCGCCATGGCAATGAACTCTGTCAGCATGAATTCGTCTGGCGTGACCGCCGCGGTAGAACAAGCGCCCGTCGCCAGCGGTGAGGCCATGCAGCATTTCTATGAGCATCTGCGCCGGGTCATTATCAACACCGGGTTTCTCGATGAAGATAACCCTCGCAATCTGATGCGGCGGGTGCGTAGCTATTTTGAACGAAATCGGCCAACTGACACTGAATTGAACATCTTGCGCGGGATTTTGTCCTCCACGGAAAAGCCGTTTCCACCGAAAAATCAGTCCGATTCAGGCGATTAGGTGTCCTGTTGAGCAATAACCTAGTAAACTGATCGGAAATAGCTTCAGACCTTGCGAGGCGCTATGTGGCAACTGATTAAAGAAGACGTGTTGTGTGTTTTCGAGCGCGACCCCGCCGCTCGTAACCTGCTCGACGTGCTTACCTGTTATTCAGGTGTGCACGCGATGTTATTCCACCGTTTTAATCACTGGTTGTGGCGTCATAAGATGCGCTGGGCGGCTCGTTTTCTGGGCAATATTTCGCGCTGGTTTACAGGTATAGAAATTCACCCGGGTGCTCAAATTGGCCGGCGCTTTTTCGTTGATCACGGCAGTGGTGTGGTGATCGGCGAAACAGCAGAAATCGGCGACGATGTCACGTTATATCAAGGCGTGACTTTAGGAGGTAGAACCCTAAGTAACGGTAAACGCCACCCCACACTGGGTAACAATGTGGTTGTTGGTGCCGGTGCCAAGATTTTGGGTCCATTTCTGGTTGGGGATGATGCGCGTATCGGTTCAAATGCCGTGGTTATTGACGCTGTACCTTCAGGTGCAACGATGGTTGGCGTCCCGGCTCGGATTGTTCGATGCCGAGACGAATCTGAAAATTGCCTGGAAATGGTCAAAGAGGGTCAACAAGTCGCAAAGCCCGCGTTTGACGCCTATGCGGTCGCATCTGACATCGACGATGATGCACAAGAAGAGGCGCTAGCTGAGCTTAAAGACGAAATAGCGGAATTGCGGGCAGAAATCGCCGAACTGAGGCAATTGCAGGGCCCGGTATCGAGTCGCACAGGCACCGAAAACAACTGAATATTATCTTGCTGATAATACTTGACTAAATTAGTCGGAAAATGGCAAAATACAGTTTAATAACAATGTGTGAGTTCAAATGAAACTGACCACAAAAGGGCGATACGCGGTCACTGCCATGCTTGATTTAGCGCTGCACGCGCAATCAAATCCCATTTCTTTGGCTGAAATCTCGAACCGGCAGGAAATTTCTTTGTCGTATCTTGAGCAATTGTTCTCAAGATTGCGCAAGCAGGGCCTGGTGAGCAGCACGCGCGGACCCGGTGGTGGATATCGAGTGGCGAAGCCATTAGAAGATGTAGCAGTCTCTGAAATCATCAAAGCGGTAAACGAGTCAGTGGACGCAACACAGTGCGCAGGCAAAGAAAATTGCCACAGCCACGGTCGTTGCCTTACACACGATCTTTGGGAAGGGTTGAGCGAACAGATCGAGGAATTCCTGAGCGGCGTATCCCTAAAAGATCTAATCGACAATCAGGACGTAAAAACAGTATCCATGCGGCAAGACAGTCTAATAAGCACACAACAAGACCAGCCGCTAGTCCAGCGCGTCAGCGCTGGTTAATAGTCCAGCGCGTTAGCGCTGTTTAAAAGATCAGCGCGTTAGCGCTGTTTAGAAGTTTGAGCGCTAGCGCAGGTTATCAGACAGTGCGGAAGCGTTAATTAAATAGTCAGAATTTTAACAATCAGTTTTTAACAGACAGACATCAACAGTCAATTATTGATAGTCAAAAAAAAGGGTGAGCCATAAAGTGAGTTCGTTGAATATTCCAATTTATCTAGATTACTCTGCTACCACGCCGGTCGATGAGCGTGTCGCTAAAAGCATGGCTGAGTGCCTCACTTTGCAAGGCAATTTCGGCAATCCGGCCTCGCGCTCACACCCGTTTGGCTGGAAAGCTGAAGAGGCTGTAGAAGAGGCCAGACGTAACGTTGCCGAAATAATTGGTGCGGTGCCAAAGGAGATTGTCTGGACTTCAGGTGCAACTGAATCAGATAACCTTGCCATCAAAGGTGCGGCTGAATTTAACCAGAAAAAAGGCAAGCACATCATCACCATGAAAACTGAGCATAAGGCTGTGCTTGACACTTGCCGCCAGCTTGAGCGAGATGGATTTGAGGTCAGTTATATGGACCCGATGGAAAATGGCCTGCTTGACTTGGAAGCGTTTAAAAAAGAAATTCGTGAAGACACGACTGTTGTCTCTATCATGCATGTAAACAACGAAATTGGTGTTATCCAGGACATAGCGGCAATTGGTGCCATCACACGTGAAAAAGGTATTTTGTTCCACGTTGATGCAGCACAAAGCCCAGGCAAAGTCGCCATTGATGTTGATGAGATGAATGTCGACCTTATGTCTTTGTGTGCTCACAAAGTGTATGGTCCAAAAGGGATTGGCGCGCTGTATGTTCGTCGTAAGCCTCGCGTTCGCCTTGAAGCGCAGATTCATGGTGGTGGTCATGAACGTGGTATGCGTTCAGGTACTTTAGCTACTCATCAGATCGTCGGCATGGGCGAAGCTTTTCGAATCGCTCGCGAAGAAATGGCGACAGAAACGGCACACATGCGAAAGCTGCGGGATCGTTTATGGGATGGTGTCAAAGACATGGAAGAGATCTATCTGAATGGCGATCTTGAACAACGTATTCCGGGTAACTTGAACATCAGCTTTAATTTTGTTGAAGGTGAGAGTCTGATTATGTCTTTGAAAGACATTGCGGTATCAAGCGGCTCGGCTTGTACTAGTTCAAGTCTTGAGCCCTCATATGTGTTGCGCGCCATTGGCCGCAATGATGAGCTGGCTCATAGTTCTATCAGGTTCACAATGGGGCGTTTCACCACCGAAGAAGAAGTGGATTTCACGATCGGAAAAGTCCGTGAAGCGGTTCAAAAACTGCGAGAACTGTCACCTTTATGGGATATGTTCAAAGACGGTGTCGATCTCGACTCAGTCGAATGGGCGCACCACTAGGCGAATTGATAAACTAATACAAGATAGCGGTAATATCGTTACTGGTCGTACCGCTATCTAATTTGAGGCATATCAGGAGAAAATTATGGCTTACAGCGATAAAGTTTTAGATCATTACGAGAACCCTCGCAACGTGGGTGTGCTTGACAAAGATGATCCGAATGTGGGTACTGGAATGGTCGGCGCGCCGGCTTGTGGCGACGTTATGCGTCTGCAAATTCAGGTGTCCGAAGATGGTGTGGTAGAAGATGCCAAGTTCAAAACATACGGATGTGGATCAGCTATCGCGTCTTCATCTTTGGTAACTGAAATGGTTAAGGGCAAAACGTTAGAAGAAGTTGCTGCCATAAAAAATTCAGAAATCGTTGAAGAACTGGCACTACCGCCGGTAAAAATCCACTGTTCCGTTTTGGCTGAAGATGCTATTGCTGCGGCAATCGCTGATATAAAAGCTAAGCGAGAAGAGCAGAGTGCACAGAAAGAAAGCGCTTAAGCTTTTTAAAGCCCTAGCGTGCACTTGAGTTTTGTTGTGCATGAGTGCTTTAGCATTTAAGTTTGGGAGGTCCTATGGCAATTACAATGACAGAAAGAGCTGCTGATCATGTCAGGAGCTACATTGAAAAACGTGGTAAAGGCGTTGGCTTGCGACTCGCTGTTCGCACAACAGGTTGCTCAGGCATGGCTTATGTTCTTGAATTTGCCGATGAAGTAGCGGCTAACGATTCCGTGTTCGAACACGAAGATATCAAAGTTATTGTCGATCAGAAAAGCCTGGCTTATCTTGATGGTACCGAACTCGATTTTGCTAAAGAAGGGTTAAACGAAGGGTTTAAGTTTAATAACCCAAACGTGAAAGATGAATGCGGTTGTGGAGAGAGTTTTAACATTTAGTCTGCCACTAGCATTTGTAGAAAAAAACCAACACGGCCCGGGCAACGGGCCGTTGTTCATTGCACAACGAAACAGCAGCGATGCAAGTCGATTTTTCAAACAATTATTTTGAGCTCTTTGAGTTGCCTGTAGTATTTGACGTGCCTCAAGAGCATCTGGATACACGTTTTCGTTCCTTACAGCGTTTTTTGCATCCGGATAAATTTGCATCTGAGCCCGATGCTCAGCGCCGCTGGTCAATGCAAGCTGCAAGCTTCGTCAACGAGGCCTATCAAACACTGTCCAAGCCACTAAAAAGGGCATCGTACATATTGTCGCTTAACGGTATTTCTTTGGATGAGGAAACAGATACGCAAATGTCTCCCATGTTTTTGATGGAACAAATGGAAATGCGTGAAGCCCTGGGCGATGCACCTGATGCGAGCGACCCCTATGCGGCCCTGGAAAAGATCAGCGATCAGTTGCGCAGTGCACAGAGCTCCAGCGCCGCAGATTTTACTAAAGCTGCTGGTGACGAAAATTGGGACGAAGCCAGAACAATCGTTCGCCAGTGGCAGTTTTTGGAAAAACTGATGTCAGAGGTTCAAACAGTTGAGGCTCGCTTAGACGATACGGTTTGAGCCGCCACTCAGGTACCGGTTCGACACGAGTTAGTTACGAGCTGGATTCGAGTTAGACTCGAGCTATTTTCAAAAAAGAAAATGAGTCTTAAAGCTACGCGTCATCGTTTTAGAAAAGGTTAATCAATCATGGCATTGCTGCAAATATCCGAACCGGGACAGTCTCAAGCGCCGCATCAGCGCAGGCTTGCCGTGGGTATTGATTTGGGCACAACCAATTCCTTGGTAGCCTCAGTGATTAGTGGCTCAGCAAATGTGTTACAAGATGAAGACCAGCAGTGGTCGATTCCTTCTGTCGTTCATTATGCTGATAACGATACGTTACTGGTTGGTCGCGAAGCTCAAGACAAAGCGGCTGAAGACCCATTTAATACAATACGATCGGCAAAGCGCCTGATGGGTAAAGGCGAAAGCGACATTGATGAATCCTGGTTGTCTGAGCACTATCAGTTTGATATGGACAGCGGTTCGCTACCAGCATTTAAAACGGCTGCAGGAAACAAAACGGCTATCGATGTGTCATCGGCGATTTTGTCCAAACTAAGGGCCACGGCTGAAGAAACATTGAGTGGTGATTTGGTTGGTGCGGTCATCACCGTGCCGGCATACTTTGATGACGCGCAACGCCAAGCTACAAAGGACGCCGCAGCGCTATCAGGTATTCATGTTTTGCGCCTGCTTAACGAGCCCACTGCAGCGGCAGTTGCGTACGGTCTGGATAGCGGTGTGGATGGTGTTGTGGCCATTTATGATTTGGGTGGCGGCACATTCGATATTTCGTTGCTCAAAATGCAACGAGGCGTTTTCGAAGTGTTAGCGACGGCCGGTAATACAGCACTCGGTGGTGATGACTTCGATAATGCGATCGCCGATTGGATTCAAGCTCAGGCCGGCGTTGACATAGTAGCCGAGCAAGGCTCGCGGCGACAACTATTAGCATTATCGCGCTCGTTGAAGGAAACACTGTCGACTAATCAGCTCGCACCTTACGAACTCAGACTCGATAACGGCGCACAGTTAAAAGGTGAGTTGAGCCTTGAAATCTTGAATGACATCATCGAACCGATGTTCAAAAACACCCTGGCTCCTTGCCGGCAAGTATTGCGTGACGCAGGCATCGCTAAATCTGATGTACAAGCGGTTGTCATGGTTGGTGGCTCAACGCGCATACCGCTGGTGCGAAATAAAGTAGGCGAATTTTTTGGGCAAACCGTGTTAACTGACATTGACCCAGACCAAGTGGTCGCAGTGGGTGCAGCCATTCAAGCAGACGTGTTGGCAGGTAACAAACCTGACAGCGATTTGCTGTTGCTCGATGTCATCCCATTGTCCCTGGGTCTGGAAACCATGGGTGGCCTGGTCGAAAAAGTGGTGCCAAGAAACACCACCATTCCAATTGCGCGTGCTCAGGAATTTACAACCTACAAGGACGGTCAAACTGCAATGGCTCTGCATGTTGTGCAGGGTGAAAGGGAGCTGGTGTCCGACTGTCGCTCACTTGCTCAATTTGAACTGCGCGGTATTCCACCCCGAACCGCAGGTGCATGCCGAATTCAAGTGCTGTTTCAGGTCGACGCCGATGGTTTGCTGATGGTCAGCGCCCTTGAAAAAGAGTCCGGTGTTGTGGCCAGTATTGATGTAAAACCGTCTTACGGATTAAGTGATGGCGAAATAGAGCAGATGCTGAAAGCATCAATGGAGAATGCAACCGAAGATGTGCAGAAGAGAGCCTTAGCTGAGCAGCGCGTGGAGGCTCGTCGTACAATGGAGGCCTTGAACAGTGCACTGCAAGCCGACGGTAACGATCACCTTTCAAGCGATGAGCGTGCAGCGTTGGATCGGTTGTTACATAATCTTGAACAAACAGCCGAGTCCGATGATCACGATGCCATCAAACTTGCCATAGAGAAACTCGAGGCCGGTAGTACCGTCTTTGTAGAGCGCCGTATGAATGCCAGTGTAAAACAGTTGATGGCCGGTAAAGAACTTTCGGCTCTGGAACGTTCGCTAGACAATTGAACCAGACAAGTAAACAGACAACGGAAATACGAATTTAATGCCTACGATCACAGTAATACCACACCCAGAACTATGTCCAGAAGGTACTACCTTTGAGGTCGAGCCTGGCGTGTCCGTGTGTGATGCACTATTGCGTAATAAAGTGGATATTGAGCACGCATGCGAGAAATCATGCGCTTGCACTACCTGTCATGTGCATGTGCGTACTGGTCTGGATTCGCTGGAAGAGGCCGATGAACTCGAAGAAGACTACCTGGACAAGGCATGGGGTCTCGACCCGGATTCACGATTGAGCTGCCAGGCTATCGTGGACAAAAATGACTTGGTTATCGAGATTCCCAAGTACACCATTAACATGGTCTCGGAGAACCACTAATGAAATGGACCGATACGCTCGACATTGCCATAGAACTGCTTGAGGCCCATCCGGATGTTGATCCTCAACTGGTCCGTTTTACTGATTTGCACGCTTGGGTTATGGGGCTGGATGGCTTTGATGACGACGCAGATAAATCATCCGAGAAAATTCTGGAGTCCATTCAGATGAACTGGATTGATGAAAAGGACGACTAACGTTGAATTTAGGTTGCCCAACACCTCAACGAGACGTATAATCCTCGGGTTGTGTACGGCCACATCGGGGTATGGCGCAGTCTGGTAGCGCATCTGCTTTGGGAGCAGAGGGTCGTAGGTTCGAATCCTGCTACCCCGACCATCCGTTACACTTCTGGTATATATTTAGCGCTCCTGAACAACCGTAATAGTCGGTCAGTTATCCGGGTGGCATGCCGGGTAGGCCTGTGGATATGCGCCCGTAGCTCATTTGGATAGAGCATCGGCCTTCTAAGCCGAGGGTAGCAGGTTCGAATCCTGCCGGGCGCGCCAATATGGCAAAAAGCACGGTAATACCGTTCGAGAACAGTGGCGGGCGTAGCTCAGTTGGTAGAGCGCGGGATTGTGATTCCCGTGGTCGCGGGTTCAATCCCCGTCGCTCGCCCCACTTTTTCGGTTAATTAAATCGTATTTTTGAATTTCAAACAAAGAAGCATCGAGCATCTGCTCAATTGCATGCGGCCTTCCGCTATACTTCGACCCAAGTGTGTAGCGCGAAAGCGGCGAAAAGGTAAACAGTTCTTTTTTACAACGAAAAAGTGGATTAAGAGCTGGTAGTACAGGTTATTCAGCAGATTGGCTAACCGGTACTATATTGAAGGAACCTCCCACGTTAGTCAGTTAGCTAAATAGTGAGAGTATTAGTAAGATAATTGGCAATTTAGCCGGTTAGACTGTAAGTCGGTCAAGCCTGTTGAAGCTAAAATGCAGGCTGAAAAGCAAAGCTGAGCAGTAACGCTTAGAAGCAAAGCCAAACAGTAAAGTTGTACCAATGCGGGAGTGGTGGAATTGGTAGACACGCCAGATTTAGGTTCTGGTGCCGAAAGGTGTGGAGGTTCAAGTCCTCTCTCCCGTACCACTTTACTCAATTATCTTAAACTTCAGACCAACGTCCATCGTTACGTCCATCCACCAGACCCGGCATTTTGGCAGTTGTTATAAAAAGCCAAAGCTCGAGCCCACTCGTACCAGATTAACGAGGGCCGATATGTCCGAGTCAATGAGACCGCAGTTATTGAGGCAAGCATGCAAGTATCCGTAGAAACCACTCAGGGACTCCAACGCAAAATGACGATTGCGTTACCAGCTGAAGATATCAACAGCGCGGTAACAGAACGTCTGCAGTCATTGAGTAAAACCACCAGAATGAACGGTTTTCGACCAGGCAAGGTTCCGTTCAATGTTCTGAAAAAGCGCTATGAGCCCCAAGTGCGCTCAGAGGTGCTCGGTTCCCTGATCAACAAGTCTTTTTATGATGCTGTTCAGCAGGAAGAGCTTAGACCCGCGGGTCAGCCCGAGATAGCCCCCGAAGACGAAAAGGACGATGGTGCGGACGGTTTTAGTTACATTGCCACATTCGAGGTATATCCAGAATTCGACCCGGTATTTAACGACAAAATAGCAGTAAAAAAGCCTGTCGTTGATATCGAAGACAGCGATGTGGACGAAATGATCGATTCTTTGCTTAAACAGCGTACCGACTACAAACCGGTGGAGCGGGCGGCGGCCAATGATGACCAGGTTGTCATTGATTTTAAGGGTCGTATCGACGGGGAAGAATTTGAGGGCGGTGCGGCCGAAAAAGCCCCTCTGGTTCTGGGCTCTGGTTCCATGATTGGCGGCTTTGAGGATCAGCTGGTCGGGCTGTCTGCGGGGGACACAAAGACCATCCAGATCACATTTCCTGAAGATTATCAGGCTGAACACCTGGCTGGGAAGCCCGCAGAGTTCGATATAAACGTGCACGAGGTCAAGGAATCATTTGTTCCTGAGCTGAATGAAGAGCTGGTTAAAAGTTTTGGTATCGAGGACGGTACGATTGAGAGCCTGAAGGCCGATATAACTAAGAATATGACAAGGGAATTGACCCAGCGGGTTGATAACGAGATAAAGACCCAGATAATGGATGGGTTGCTAGAGCTGAATCCGATCGATATTCCTGCCGCATTGGTTAAAGAGGAAATCGAGCGTCAAAAGGAACAAATGATGCAGCAAATGCCTGGTGAGGCGGATGCTTCATTTTTAACCGACGAGCTGTTTTCGGAGCAAGCTGAACGACGCGTCAGACTGGGTTTGGTGGTCGGCGAGATTGTTCGTAAATCGGAAATCAAAGCCGATGCAGCAGCGGTGAGAGCACAGGTTGAAACCATGGCGGGTTCTTATCAAGATCCGCAGCAGGTAATCGACTACTATTATAGTAATCCTGAAATGTTGAGAAACGTTGAGGGTTTGGTACTTGAAGAAGCTGTCACAGCGAAAGTGCTGGAAGCATCAACCGTCACTGATGACAAGCGCTCTTTTCAAGACATGATGAACCCGCCGCAAGAGCAAAGTGATGCGGCAGCCGAATAATTAAAAGAGAAAACAGAGCATGAGTTTTGGCTTTACATCAGCGCCGACACCTGGCGGTAGCGCACCAGCCGTAACATCAAACGTTATGGTCCCCATGGTTATCGAGCAAACACCGCGTGGTGAGCGTTCGTTCGATATCTATTCGCGTCTGCTTAAAGAGCGCGTTATTTTCATGGTGGGTCAGGTAGAGGACTATATGGCCAACGTGATTGTTGCCCAGTTGCTGTTTCTCGAATCGGAAAATCCAGACAAAGAAATTTCGCTGTACATCAACTCGCCAGGCGGGTCTGTCACAGCTGGCATGGCCATCTACGACACCATGCAATTTATCAAACCTTCAGTGAGTACTTTGTGTATTGGCCAGGCGGCCAGCATGGGTGCGTTCTTGTTGGCGGCTGGTGCAAATGGGAAGCGCTTCGTGTTACCTAACTCCCGTGTCATGATTCATCAGCCTTCAGCTGGATTTCAGGGTCAGGCTACCGACATAGATATTCATGCAAAAGAAATACTGTCCATGAAGGAACGTATGAACACGCTCATGGCCCAACACTGTAACCAGACTGCAGAAAAGGTTCAGGCTGATACTGAACGTGACAATTTCATGACTGCTGAAGATGCACTAGCCTATGGGTTAGTTGACAGAATTGTCCATTCTCGGTCCGAGGAGGTCGACGTAGCCAGTGCTGGTACGGCGTCTCCATCCGGGAGTGATACACAAAAAGATTCCTGATAAACAGGGGCAGGTGACACATTAATTCGTTAGGTTGTGACCGTATATGCAACATCGGCAGCGGTCATGCGCACCTACTTGAAAAGTCACGAAAAACACGGCAAGGTGTTGCGAAAGCAAAGGTTTAAAGCATGAGCGAAGATAACAACAAAGAAGACGGCAAGCTGCTGTATTGTTCTTTCTGCGGAAAGAGCCAGCACGAGGTCCGTAAGTTGATCGCGGGCCCATCAGTATTCATCTGCGACGAATGCGTTGATCTGTGTAATGACATAATTACAGAAGAGATGCAAGAGCAGCTGGACACCGGTGAAAGTGCACTGCCAAAACCGCACGAAATTAACGAGCTTCTCGACTCATACGTTATTGGCCAGGGAACAGCTAAAAAGATTTTATCGGTTGCTGTGTACAACCATTACAAGCGACTAGAGTACAAAGACAAAAAAGGTGATGTTGAGCTAGCCAAGAGTAACATCCTATTAATCGGGCCAACTGGTTCGGGTAAAACGCTGTTGGCCGAAACATTAGCGCGCACACTAAACGTGCCGTTCACCATTGCAGATGCAACCACGTTAACCGAAGCCGGTTATGTGGGTGAAGATGTCGAAAATATTATTCAAAAGCTTTTGCAAAAGTGCGATTACGATGTTGAGAAAGCGCAAACAGGTATTGTCTACATTGATGAGATCGATAAAATCTCTCGAAAATCTGATAACCCATCAATCACACGTGATGTTTCGGGTGAGGGTGTTCAACAAGCGTTGCTTAAACTAATAGAAGGTACAGTTGCTTCGGTTCCTCCACAAGGTGGCCGAAAGCATCCTCAGCAAGAATTCCTTCAAGTAGATACATCTAACATTCTGTTTGTCTGTGGTGGTGCATTTGCCGGCTTAGAAAAAATTATCCAGGAGCGCTCTGAAAAAGGTGGAATCGGTTTTGCCGCTGAAGTTACGTCCAAAGACGATAGTAAGAATATTGGTGAAATGTTATTGGACGTAGAGGCGCAGGACCTCATTCAATTTGGATTAATACCAGAATTCGTTGGTCGACTCCCCGTGGTTGCCACACTCGAAGAACTGGATGAAGAATCTTTGGTGCGTATTTTGGTTGAACCGAAAAATGCCATCACCAAGCAATACGAAAAATTGCTATCAATGGAAGATGTTGATATCGAGTTCCGTAAAGACGCTTTGCAGGCTGTTGCTCTAAGCTCGCTTCAGCGTAAAACAGGCGCGCGTGGGCTTCGAACCATTCTTGAGAATGTGCTGTTGGAAACCATGTACGAATTGCCAAGACTCGAAAACGTCAAAAAGGTTATTTTGGACGGTGCGGTTGTGCGAGGCGAGTGTAAGCCTTATCTGCTACTTGAAGGTCAGGAGAAAGTCATCGAAGAGGAAAAGTATCGTCGAGCTGCATCTGACGACTAATCTCTGGTAAATAGCTTTACTTCCAAGAAGGGCGGAAGAGAATTAGATTTCTCTTCCGCCCTTTTTTTTGGTCACTTTATGGCGTCTTTCCTTGCTATTTCATGGCCGCTTTAGTCGTAAATTCCTTGAAATCTGTATTTTTGTATATAGGTTGTCGTGTATGCTGATTGCTTGCAGTGCGGGCGTCTCTCACGAATTTACTCATTAGGAATATCGCGTGTCAGAATTTGAACAAAATGAAACCACAGCGTCACCATCGGAATTCTTACCGGTGTTGCCACTTCGCGACGTCGTTGTTTATCCCCACATGGTTATCCCGTTGTTTGTGGGTCGTGAAAAATCTATCGAGGCGCTTGATGCCGCCATGGCAAAGGACAAGCGTATTGTGTTGGCTGCACAAACCAGTGCCAAAATCGACGAGCCCGGACCGGATGATATCCATGAGGTCGGTACGGTTGCGGTCATATTGCAATTGCTAAAACTGCCCAACAGCACCATCAAGGTGTTGGTGGAGGGACAGCAAAGAATCAAACTGACTGAATCAAAATTTGAAGAGGGAGGTTTTTTCAGTACTCAATTTGAAACACCTTCAGTTGATACAGACTCAGACGAAAACGAAGACGAAAAAAAGACAGACATGCTAAACCGTTCGGTGATTAACATGTTTGAGCAATACGTCAAAATGAACAAAAAAGTCCCACCCGAAATACTCAGCTCCATTGCCAGTGTCGAAGACCCTGACAAGTTGGCTGACATGGTCGCAGCCCAAATGTCGTTAAAGGTTGGCGAAAAGCAAAAAATTCTAGAGCTGTTTGATCCTGCAGAGCGTCTGGAACACCTGCTGAGCCTGATGGAATCAGAACTTGATTTACTGCAAGTCGAAAAACGCGTGCGCGGCCGTGTTAAGCAGCAAATGGAAAAGAGCCAGCGTGAGTATTATTTGAATGAGCAGATGAAAGCCATTCAGAAAGAGCTTGGCGAAATGGACGATGTGCCAAATGAGCTAGAAGATTTGAGCGCTAAAATAGAAAAGAAAGGCTTGTCTAAGGAGGCAAGAAAAAAAGCCACGGCCGAAATGAACAAGCTGAAAATGATGTCGCCAATGTCAGCTGAAGCCACAGTGGTGCGTAATTACATCGATACGCTGGTTGGCTTACCCTGGAAGAAAAAATCCAAGCTTATAAAAACCATGACAGAGGCAGAGCAAGTTCTGGAACACGATCACTATGGTCTGGAAAAAGTCAAAGAACGCATTCTGGAATACCTTGCTGTCCAACGCCGCGTTAAAAAAGCCAAGGGCCCCATCTTGTGTTTGGTTGGGCCACCGGGCGTGGGTAAAACATCGCTAGGCAAATCCATTGCCAGAGCAACCGGACGCAAGTTTAGTCGGATGGCTTTGGGTGGCGTACGTGATGAGGCTGAAATTCGAGGCCACCGGCGTACCTACATCGGTTCTATGCCAGGCAAGATTGTTCAAAATCTGGCGAAAGTGGGCAAACGCAACCCACTAATATTGCTCGATGAAATAGATAAAATGTCCACCGATTTCCGTGGCGACCCGTCGTCGGCATTGTTAGAAGTGCTTGACCCGGAACAAAACCATACGTTCACTGATCATTATCTGGAAGTCGAATTTGACCTTTCTGATGTCATGTTTGTTGCCACAGCTAACACCATGAATATTCCAGAGCCTTTATTGGATCGTATGGAAGTTATTCGCATTCCGGGTTACACCGAACTGGAAAAATTCAATATCGCGCAGCGTTATCTGGTGCCGCGCAAAATGAAAGACAATGGTCTTAAAGAGGGTGAGATCCAGATTGAGGAAGATGCGCTTATGTCCATGATACGGTCATATACGCGAGAAGCGGGTGTGCGTAACCTGGAGCGGGAAATATCCAAGGTGTGTCGCAAAGTGGTTCGTGAAGTAATGGATGATGAGACACCCGAAAAAATCACGGTTAATGCCGACAATGTTGCGCAATACCTGGGAGTAGAGCGTTTTCGTTTTGGCCTTGCTGATGACAAAAATCAAATTGGTCAGGTAACAGGACTGGCCTGGACACAAGTGGGTGGCGAATTACTCACCATTGAGTCCGCCATTGTTCCTGGTAAAGGCAAACTTTCCTACACAGGTAAGTTAGGCGACGTTATGCAAGAGTCTATTCAGGCCGCCATGATGGTGGTTCGCAGCCGAGCTGAGTCGTTGGGGCTGGACGAGGCCTTCCATGAGAAAAACGATCTGCACGTGCACGTACCCGAAGGTGCAACACCCAAAGATGGTCCCAGCGCTGGAGTCGGTATGTGTACAGCACTAGTTTCATCACTAACCCAAATTCCGGTGCGTGCCGATGTTGCCATGACAGGTGAAATAACCCTGCGTGGTGAAGTGTTGCCAATTGGTGGTCTTAAGGAAAAACTCCTTGCCGCACAGCGAGGTGGTGTGCGAACGGTCATTATTCCGTCAGAAAATGAAAAAGATTTAATAGAAATATCGGACGAAATAAAAGATGGTTTGGACATAAAGCCTGTGAAATGGATCGATGAAGTACTTGATTTAGCTCTTGAAACAACGGCAACCAAGAAGTCGGCTGGCATCGCAGATAACGTCAAATCAGCAGATGGTGGAAAGAAATCCGGGCAATCCGGTATCCAGACCCACTAATTTATTTAAGAGAATTCGGTCGGTTTGGCTTGCCAAGTCTGTGTCGGCGGTCTAGAAGTAATGTCTATAGATGAGTTTTTTGGCAGTTGATGCCGAGAATTCACAGGCTGTAACCCGCTAGAACAGTGGGTTTTTGGCCATTGATCGCGTATTATTAATAAAATTGTCCAGCGCGAATAATCGCGTTGGTGTTAGTTTTTGACCACAAAAATTACGAGGATAGCGTTAAATGAACAAAGCTGAATTTGTTGATGCGGTAGCGGCGAAGGCCGATCTTTCCAAAACAGAAGCAGCATCGGCAGTCGATGCTGTACTCGATTCTGTTGCAGATGCTTTGAAATCAGGTGAGCAAGTTACGCTTGTCGGTTTCGGCACTTTTCTTGTAAGACATCGTGAAGCCAGAACCGGACGCAATCCCAGAACAGGTGAGCCTTTGGCAATCGCAGCTTCGAATGTTCCTAGCTTTAAAGCTGGCAAAGCATTAAAAGAAACTGTAAACTAGTCCGGCTTGGGGTGCTTAGCTCAGCTGGTAGAGCATCGCCCTTACAAGGCGAGGGTCGGGGGTTCGATCCCCTCAGCACCCACCAAGTATTTTTGCATGTAGTTTGAGTGATGTTAGTTTTAATGATGGAAGTTTTAGTAAGTTAGATAACTACAAAGTTAGCTGCTAATCTAATGCTTAAGTTAGTCACAAAGTTAGAACCGCTGGAGCGGTAGTTCAGTTGGTTAGAATACCGGCCTGTCACGCCGGGGGTCGCGGGTTCGAGTCCCGTCCGCTCCGCCATTAGTATCAAGAGAACATCAAACATTTGTTGTTGCTCTTACGAAAATCGGGTGCTTCAGGCACCCTTTTTTGTTTTATGCGTTGTTTGTTTTCAATATAAGGCGAGTAGGTCAAGATCATGTTACTGGATATTCGAGAAACGATTCGCAATTCCAAGCCACTCAAGTACACCTTGATTACATTAATTTGTATTCCTTTTGCTCTGGTGGGCATTGGTTCTTATCTTGGTGGTGGTGCATATCAGGAAGTTGCAGAAGTTAATGGCACAGCGATTAATTCGGCCGAAGTAGATAGTGCGTTCAGTCGATTACGGCAGAACTATCAGCAAATGTTCGGTGGCAACATTCCTCAAGGGCTTCTTTCCGATGAAGCTATCCGGGACCAGGCTTTGGATGGGCTGGTTACCGAGCTGGTTATAGTAGACGCGGTAGAAGATCAAAATTTTGCGATCGGTGATGCGACCCTGGGCCGGGCAATTCGGGATAATCCTCAGTTTCATACTGACGGTCAGTTTGACAGCGAGTTGTATCAGAACATGCTGCGTGGTCGCAACGCAGTTGCAGCTTATGAAGAGTCCATGCGAGCAGGTGCTGCTGTATCCCAATTTCGTGCTGGTATTGAGTCAACCAGTTTCCAACTTCCCACCGAAACAAAACTCCTGGAGAGTTTGAGTGGGCAAACACGTACGGTCGACTTTGTTCGTTACTCTGTGGATGCTGCTGTAGAGAATATCGAAATTAGTGATGAGGCGATCACGGAATACTTTGAGGACAACGCAGATAATTACAAATTCCCTGAGCGCGCCAAGTTTGAATACATCGAATTAAAAAAATCTGACCTTGCTGCAGAAATCGAAATCTCTGATGAGGATGCTCAAAGTCATTACGATCAATTTAAATCCGACTACATCACCACTCCTGAGGTTCGTGAAACTGCGCATATTCTTTTAGAGATTGCAGATCCTGATGATGCAGATGCCGTTGCAGAAAGATCAGCTGAGTTAGAAGCTATAAGAGCACGCATTCTTGCAGGAGAGGATTTTGCTGAAGTTGCCAAAGAGGTTTCTGAAGACATAGGCTCGGCACAATCTGGTGGTAGCCTTGGCCAACTAGAGGCAGATTTTCTTGATGCACAATATGTGGCTGCAGCCTCAGCTTTAACCAGTACTGATGAACTAAGTGATCCAGTTAAAACACGGTTTGGTGTGCACTTGATTAAGCTGGAGAAACTTGAGCCAGCTGTTTATAAGTCGTTTGATGAAAGTAAAGATGACATCGTGAGCTTGTTGCAAAACAACGAAGCAGATACAGAATTTCTTGATTTGCGAACTGCAATGGAAGAAAATGTTGCAAGTGATCCTGAGACACTTGAAGTGGCAGCTGATGCATCTAATGTGGAAATTCAGCAAACTGACTGGATAGACAATGCACCCAATGAAGACCCAATTTTTTCAAATCCTGCCATTATGAATGTGGCTTTTGGCTCAGACGTCGTGTTTGATCAGAACAATTCAGACTTGATTGAAATTGCGCAGGGGCATGTTGTTTCCATTCGTGTGCTTGAACATAATGAGCCACGACCCAAAACGCTTGATGATGTGAAAGAAGACATCACGACTCAATTAAAGCGTGATGGCGCAGCTGAGCAACTCAAAGTTTCTGCAAAAGATGCTGTCGATAAAATTCGCCAGGGCACACCTGTAATGGCAGTGGCAGAAGGTGATGACAATGCAACTGCCACTGAAGACGAGGTGTTGACTCGAACAGCCACTGTGTTTGACCAAGCGGCAATCGATGAGATATACGCGTTGCCTAAACCAAATGAAGGCAAAACGCTGGTTAAATCCGTCAGTCTGCAAAACGGCGATATCGTCGCTTACGCTCTGAAAGCTGTTGAAGTGCCTGCCGCTACTGAAGACTCAGAAGCAGACGCTAGTGCAGAGGACGGCGCACAGATTATTAATCCTGGTTTAGGTCAAGCAGAGATGGCAGCAATGGTGTCCAGTTTGCGCGAGAAAGCTGATATCACCATCAACGAGTGATACACGGCTGTGATCAAACGCGGTTCTGGTATTCACGCCACTGAAGATGCGAGACGCCTTGCTAAAAAGCGATTGCCATGGATGGTGTTCGACTACATCGACGGTGCAGCAGGTGATGGTTTAGGCGACCGGCTGAACCAACAAGCGATCAGAGAGATGCGCCTGCAAACTCGCGTGCTCGTGGACGTAGAAAACCGTAGTCTGAAAAAATCAATATTAGGTCAGGATTGCGACTTGCCCTATGGTATCTCGCCGATGGGGATGTGCAATTTATCAGCACCCGGCGCTGATTTAATGCTTGCCCGTCTTGCCCGTAAACACAGTATGCCGCTTGGCGCATCTACTGCTGCCTCCACTTCACTTGAGGATATCGCCACGCATGCCCAGGGTAATGCTTGGTTTCAGTTGTACTTTGGCGGCGATGAATCAGTAACTGACAAATTGCTCGATCGGGCGGACGCTGCTGGCTTCGAGGTGTTGATTTTTACTGTCGATGTTCCGGAAGTTGGTCGCAGACCTCGCGAATTACGTCATGGATTCAAAATGCCATTTAACATTGGACCATCACAGTTTTTTGATTTTGCGATGCACCCAGGCTGGTCAATCAGGTCATTGCTTGCCGGCGCACCGGCGTTAGCCAACTTTGCCGACGTTGACAGCGTATTTGATCGCACACGCTCGCGGGCTGGAGCTGATTGGGATTTTCTTGATCGCATCCGGCAACGCTGGAAAGGCAAGTTGGTAGTCAAAGGCGTGTTAAACCCAGATGATGCGAAAAAGCTTGTGAGCCATGGAGTCGATGCTGTCATGGTCTCTAGTCATGGTGGACGCCAGCTTGAGAGTGTACAACCGCCTATTCACGCCCTGGCCCGTATCAGAGCCGCTGTAGGTAAAGATTTTCCGCTTATCTATGACAGTGGTATTCGCAGTGGCGAAGATGTGGTAAAGGCCTACGCGATGGGCGCAGACTTTGTGATGTTGGGCCGACCATTTTTGTTTGCCATGGCTGCCGGTGGAGAGCAAGGCCTAAATCAGCTGAGCGATATCATCAGCGAAGAGACCAGCATTGCGCTGGCGCAAATGGGCCTGACTGACATCAATCAACTGGACAGCGCTGTGCTGTTGTAAGCCTGCAGCTGCAGTTGTGTCTGTGACTGCCTGGCTATCTGATTCTGTTTGGTCTGCTTGCATCTTCTTTGTTTTCTTTATCTTCTTTCGCCTTTTTTCGCTTTTTCTGGCTGCTTGCAGGGCGCTGCGCGCTCTAAAACTCCCCCAAAAATCAGCGTATTCGACTATACACATGGAGAGAGCGTGCGCCTGTTCAAAAGTGGGGCGGCGCACAAGACATGGTTGGCGGTCTCTGGTTATAAGTCATTTGGGAGTCAGTAATGAGTTTAGTGTCAGAATTTAAAGAGTTTGCAATGAAGGGCAGCCTGATGGATATGGCTGTAGGTATTATCATTGGGGCAGCCATTGGCAAAATGGTTGGGGCCTTGGTTGACAATATTCTGATGCCATTGATCGGTAGTGTTATGGGTGGTGTGGATTTTTCGACATTAGCAGCTCAAATCAATGGTGTTGATGTTGGTTATGGTGCTTTTATTCAAGCGCTGATTGATTTTATTATTATTGCATTTGTTATTTTCATGCTGTTAAAGATGATCAACAATATGAAAAAGAACGCAGCTGAGGAAGAAGATAAGCTTCCTGATGACGTTGTTTTATTAACTGAAATTAGAGATCTGTTGAAAAACCGTTAGGTATCAGTAAAACCGATACACGGTTTTTCTTTGCGCGCCGTTTAGCGCATACCTTATCGACGCTAAGCCATGGTCAGGCTGTTGCTCAGAGCACCTGATACACTCTGAGTACAGAATAAGCACAGATTCAGGAGCAACCATGTATACCGATTTTCGTGGCCATGCACTCACAACATCCAAAGAGATGGCGGCCAGGTCCTGTGCGAAAGCGATGGACCACTACATGCAGCGAAAAAGTGATGTGTCTGTGTATCTGCAGACAGCTCTGGAGCACGACCCGGAGTGCGCTATTGCGCATGCTTACCAAGGGCTGATGTTGCATGGTGCGAAAAACTCAAAGTATCAAAGCCTTGTCAGCGAATCTCTAAGTAAAGCTAAACAGTATGCTTCAGGCCTTACGGACAGAGAGCAGCTTTACATAGAAGCATTGGAATTTGCATCCAGTGGGCAATTACTTGATTCAGTCTCTTGCTTCGAATCTATTTTGGAATCTTGCCCTACTGATGGTTTTGCCTTGAGCCTGTGTCAGGCAGAACTATTTTGGTTGGGAGACATGAAACGCTCCTTAGCGGTATCAACATCAGTTGCACCTGCATGGAATGAGAGCATTACCGGCTATAGCGAATTTTTAGCTGTGCATGCTTTTGACCTTGAAGAAGCAGGGCAGTACGCACAGGCCGAAAAAGCCGGTCGCAAGGCAGTAGATTTGCAGCCAGCTAATATTTGGGCAACACATGCAGTTACGCACGTGATGTATATGCAAGGACGTCATGCTGAAGGTGTTGAATGGATAAGCGGTTTGCAGAACAACTGGGACGATGTTGGGCAAATGCAGTTTCATGTTTGGTGGCATAAGTGTTTATTTCACCTTGAACGTTCAGAGCACGATGCCGTCCTTGAAGCCTACGATAAGTGGGTCCGTAATCGTGAGCACAGTTTGGTGCAGGCCTTGCCCGATTTATACATCGACTTACAGAATGGGTCCTCTCTGCTGTGGCGTCTGGAGTTAGCCGGCGTCGATGTAGGAGATCGCTGGCTTGAAATGGCTGAAGTGGTAGCCAGCCGAGCCAGTGACATGAGCAACCCCTTCACCAGTGCACACTTTGCAGTCATTTTTGCAGCGGTTAACGATTTCAAAGCTTGTGAGCAACTCGTCAATGCAATCCAGCACTATGTACACCATGGTGAAGGCACTTTAACAAAGCACTATGCCAGGGCAGCTTTACCCGCAGCGCAATCCGCCATCGCTCACCGGCGCGGTGATTATCACAAGGTGATAGACGTGTTGTATCCAGCAAGACAATACTTGTGGATGATGGGTGGCAGCCATGCACAACAGGATTTGTTCTTTCAAATGTTGGTGGATGCGGCGGCAAAAACCGGTGACATACTTAAAGTTAATGCTTTGCTAAATGAAATTGAGCAAATCGGGTTTGTAGAGCCTGCGCAGTTGAACAGTTATAAAGTGATCATGCAGTCAGTGCAGTAATGTTCATCAATACACCTGCCTGGCGCCGATCAACAACGCAACAGTTCAATCCGCTTTTGCGATATCGCAAACCAGTGCTGTCGTAAGCTTATCGGTACGGTTGTAAACCCAGTGGATGGTATCTTCGTTTTCGGGGAAACTACCGTAGCCACTTGACGTGTAGGTCTGTTCGCCTGTGGGTTGACCTTCTACCCATTCACCTTGCACCATAGTCACTATTCCCGGTCTGTCCTTATGACTATGCTGAGCAATTTGCCCTCCGGGCATGATATGTACGGCGCGCATTCTCATCGTGTAGCCTTCTAATCCGATGGTTGCTTGTAGTGTGTCGGCAGACAATTCGGAGAGTGAATCAACGCTCAATCCTTTGTGTTCTGTCGGTCCTGTAAGCGCAGCCTGAACTCGTGGCAGTGTTGCCGCCGAGACTAAGCCGATGGCTACTCCCACTGACAAGATAAAAATAGGCGAAGTGTTTTTAGTCAATTGCACGGTGTCTCTTCCTAATCAGTAACAAGGACTGAACGCTAACAACTTTCTGCGCACGAATCGAATGCAAAGTTTTCAGTGTCAGGTGAATAAAATTCAATGGAGGTATTCAGCGCGGATGTTTTAGATCGCACGTATCATTATGAGTACTATGCTGGACTGCTATACCTGTGCTAAATTCGAAGTGATAGTCGTAATGGAGATTTAGCTATCTCTGGAAGAAAACTCCCACCATTTGCAGCCGTGCGGGCATTCGAAGCTGTCGCGCGACATCTTAGCGTAAAGGATGCCGCTGAAGAGCTGTGCATCAGCGCCTCTGCAGTGAGCCACCAGATCAAGTCGCTGGAAGCCTATTTCGACACAGCGTTATTTGAGCGTCGGGCTAACCAGTTCCAATTGACGTTAACCGGCCGTGGCTATGCCGGCAAGATGACTTCTCTGCTTGACGCGTTCGACGAAAGTTCAAGGCAAGTTCTGGATGCCGATAACCGTCCGTTCCGAGTGATTTGCACGCCAAGTTTTGCTGCTCGCTGGTTAGTGCCTCGGTTACATAAATTGAGTTTTGGCAACCGGGTACGCCTTCGAATTTCAGATGGTGTACCAGACACTGATTTCTCTTCAAACGATGCCGACTTAATTATTCAGTGGGAAGACGATCCGATACCCGGCGTAGTAACTGAGCGTCTTATGGTATCGGACCGCTTTCCCGTAATAAGCCCAGAGCTAAAAGAGCGGGAAAACGTTCAAGTGCCTGAAGATCTGCAACGCGTGCCTCTGATACATTTTGAGTTTATGGATGGTTGGGCTGAGTGGTTTAAAGCTGCGGGTGTCAAGCAGCCCGCGTTTCCCCGTGGCCCTATTTTCCCTCACTGCGAACTGGCTAATACGGCTGCCGAGCAGGGACTTGGTGTTGCATTGTCGATTGATGCGACGGTACAAAGCACATTGGCAGAGGGACGGTTAGTCAGGCTATTTCAAACTACGATCCAGTTACCGTATCTAATCTACTCCGTTGCTTATCTTGAAGCGAGGCGCGATGATGCAATGATCCGAGAGTTTTCCGAATGGGTTCACGCTGAGGCAAGGGATATTCAGGTTACGCCGGACACCTATGTTTCAAAAAAGCTTTGCAAGGCGTGAGTTTTTTCGTATTTGAGTGTCTTATTCGTTTGATTTTTATAAGCAATACAACAGGTAAATTTTAAATACTGTGGTGTTATGAAAACTCTAAACAGCCATAAGCTCTTCCAGCCATTGGAACTACCATGCGGGGTTGTTCTAAAAAATAGAATAATCAAATCTGCCATGTCTGATTCGTTGGGTGACGGTTGTGGTAATCCGACCGACGCGCAGATACGCCTTTACCAGCGCTGGGCCGAAGGTGGTGTTGCTGCGATGATTATCGGTGAGGTGCAAGTATCTCCGCACTTTGCAGAAAAGCCAGGTAATTTGGTGTTACATTCAAATTCTGATTCTGCACATTTCAGGGAACTTGCACGCAAAGGAACAAGCAACGGAGCCCAGCTTTGGCTTCAACTTGGGCACGCTGGTGCATTGGCGCATGCTCCTATAAGCATCCCGAAAGGGCCAAGTGCTATCGATGTTCCAGGCCTCACTTGCGAAGCGTTAACTACCCAGGAAATACAAAGCATTCCAACAGAATTTGCGAGTGCTGCCAGCATGGCGCAAAGCCTTGGATTCAGTGGAGTCCAGATACATGCAGCACATGGATTTTTGCTTAGTCAATTTCTCTCGCCACTGTTTAACAAACGCGACGACGAGTATGGTGGTTCAATCGATGCACGCATGCGGCTTCTGATTGAGGTAGTTGAACAAGTGAGAGGCGCTGTCGATCCGGCCTTTGTGGTTTCCGTAAAGCTGAACGCCACCGATCAGCTGAGTGGGGGATTGGAAGAGGAAAAATCTCTGGACGTTATCTCTTCTTTGGACAAGACTAATATTGATCTCGTCGATATTAGCGGCGGCACTTATTTCCCTGGAGCTAAATCAGCGTCCGATAAGGTCACGGCAGGGCCTTACTTTCTGGATTATGCAAGGCGTGCACGACACAGAACTGACAAACCATTAATGGTCACTGGTGGATTCAAAACATTGGATCGGGCATCGGACGCAATTATAAGTGGAGACGCAGACTTGATTGGGTTGGCTAGAGCAATGGTACTTTCTCCTGATCTTCCCTCACGATGGTTGGCCGACCCAGCTTACAACCCTGAGTTTCCCGGATTCTCCGCGCCCCCTGAAGGTGGTATTACGGCCTGGTATACGATGAAGCTGACACAGCTTGGTCAAGATCGCGAAACCGAAGATCTCCCTGATCTGGAAACAATAGTTGGTATTTACAATCTTCGTGATGAGGAACGAGAGATTGTTTGGAAAAAACGTTTCAAAATTTGAGAACCAGCGTTGCAAGTTCTCTCAAACCGCTTAGTCGAAAGCACAGGATGCAGGATTTATATATCCTCTCGATACGTATGTGAGCTATGGTTATAGAAACAATTTTAAGTCTACAACGGAGAGTACAGGATGATTCTAAAACTTCAACAAGGCCAAACAAAGTGCCTGCTATCGATGCTCGTTCTGGTGCTAAGCGCTTGTGGTGGTGGCGGCGGAGGAGGAGATGGTGTTGATGGAGTTACTCTCATGCCTGATGAAGGTAACGACTCTACTGAAACTACTCTAGTACCACTGAGCTCACTTGGTCCTGTTATGGGCAGACTGTATCCGGCAGGGTCAAATCGCCGGTTATTAACTGGACCTGTTATCGGTGCAGACTTGACCCCCACTTCAGAACTCCTGCGCGAAATTCCATTTGAAGTTACCGCACCCATTAATGAGATTGCAGTTGAAAAAACATACGTTATGCGTGAGCAGGATACTGAACGTTTTTCAGGTACGGTATCAGTGAATGAAAATCGAGATCCCTCTCATTACATGGTGACGATTCTTACCAATGTCAGTAATCGAATGATATGTGATATAAGAATTCGTGATGCGCAGTTTGAAGCCACTGATGGCGAGATAAGTGCCACCACTTCTTCAATTCTGTTTGGTTATATGGCCAGAAATCCTGCAACTGATCATTATGAACAGGATTGTATTCCACCGGGGTTGTCGGCTTACGCAATGGAATTTTTCTCTGAGCCGGAAGTTTTTGAGAACGATTTTAACGCTGGTAACCCTGGTAAATTTGTCATTGGCGAAATAGTAGGCCCAATTCGGGATTCATATGAGCCGTTTGATGGTCTCTATGCATCGTCGTATGTAGAAGATTCAAACGAATTCCATAGTCATCGATACAGCGTCAACATAGTCAATCCTGCCAATCGGAATTTTGATCAGCGCATCGTGCAAGAGGGTATTGTTTTAATTACGGACTCTGCGACTGGACTACCGCTTGCTCGTCAGGAGTTTAGCGCGCATGATGATCGACCAGTCAGTTTCGATGTGTTTGCCCCAGGAGCCGAAGATCTTTTTCAATTTGTAGATGGGTCACTGTATCCAGGCTTTACGGGCAGCTCTAATACGATTTTTGTGTGGATTGATCATATTGAGGAAGGGAATGAATTTTGATTGGTAGTTTGTTATAGATCAAATTGAAAATGGCCCTTGTAAAATATGTTTAGTGGGTCATTTTTGTGTAAGGCCATTGGCTTTGATTCGTTAATTTTCAACGAGGTCTAACACTATGGAATTGAATCGATGGAATCAATTGTTGGAGCGACTTGATTTAAAACCAGACCCGCAAACCTACCAAGCATTAGTAAGCGCATATTCAGAGAAGCATCGTAGATACCATACTGGTAAACACATCAACCATTGTTTAGCTGAATTAGACCGGAATCGAGCGGCGTTCGATAATCCAGATGAAGTTGAAGTTGCGTTATGGTTTCATGACGCGATATATCGAACACGCTCCAGCAGTAACGAAGTCGACAGCGCAGAATGGGCAGTCGAGTTTTTAACATCAGAAGGTGCAGCGAATTCGATAACAGACAATGTTAAGAAATTGATTATCGCCACAAAGCACGATGTTGTTTTAAACTGCAACGATGATATGTTGCTTGTCGATATAGACTTAGCAATATTGGGCTCAGACGCCAAAACGTATGAGCAGTTTGAAAAAGACGTGCGTTATGAGTATCGAATTGTGCCTAACTTTGTTTTTCGGAAAAAACGCGCAGAAATTCTGAGATCATTTCTAGATCGGGAGTTTATCTACCACACCGAGCGATTTCGCGAATCGTCTGAACAGAATGCCAGAGTAAATCTGGAAATGGCCGTAAACCAATTGTTAAGTTGATACTATTCACCTGCAAACCTCAATCTATTGCGCGTGTCCGGATGCAGATAGTGCCCTCGGGCTCTGACTGGTTTGTTAAATTTTATTGAGATTACTGAATTTTTTGAGATTATAGAAATGAATTGGTCTGAATTCCGCGAAGATGCACCGATGCTGTTGGTTCAATTTGGTTTCAATTTGATTGCAGCTGTCGTTATTTTGGTGGCCGGACGCTGGATTGCCAGGCGATTTGTTGACTGGTCGTCACGCGAAGCTCAAAACCATGGTCTCGACGCGACCTTATCCGGCTTTCTGGCAAACATCGCCTACATCGCTATTATGGTGATGCTGGTGATTGCGGCAGTGTCGCAGCTCGGCGTGCCAACGACCTCGTTCCTTGCCATCATTGGAGCAGCTGGTCTGGCCATTGGTTTAGCTTTGCAGGGCTCGCTGACCAATTTTGCCTCTGGCGTCTTGCTGGTTTTTATCAAGCCATGTCAGGTCGGTGACTACATTGAGTCGGGTAGTTATGCGGGGACCGTGAAGAAGATACAAATACTCAACACATCACTGACAACGCCAGACAATAGAACCATCATTATTCCGAACACCAAATTATTCAATGAGCCGATGATCAACTACACGACGGAGCAAACGCGTCGCATAGATCTTGTTGTTTCAATTGACTATAAATCAGATGTGGCCACAGCTCAGGCATTGTTGCGTTCGATAGTGGAGGCTGATGAGCGCGTGCTGGATAATCCTGGTGTAACCGTCGGTGTTTTAACCTTAGCCGAATCGTCCATTGACATTGCGGTGCGTCCCTGGGTGAAGTCAGCAGATTTTATGAGCACGAAATTTGATCTTAACGAGAAAATAAGGTTTGCTTTAGACGATGCCGGTATAGACATACCATACCCGCACATGAACGTGCAGTTGAGTCGTGCGTAAGCTCTGCGGTATTCGTCCCTGTAGGGTTAGTGGTATTTCTTGATGCAAACTAAGGTGCATCGTCGCGCTCAACCCGCTGCATGTTCCAGTCTCTGATTGTATCTTCACCGCTATCGGTAAGAGCGCCAGACTCCCGTTCAAACATTGCACCTGAGCTGTCAATATTTATCGCGGCATTTTGGCTCTGATGAGTGGTTGGCGCAAATTAGGAAAGACATACGGGGAAGATAAATCTGATACCGAAAAATTCAGTGCAGAACAGCATGATGTTTTACGTCTGAAACAAGGGTGCTACTTCAGAGGTGTGTCTGGAGCTATGGGTTTAGCATTTATTGCCGTATCTCATGGCACTTGTTTGCACGTCATTGTTGGTGAAGCTGCCTTAGGGTTACGTATAGCTCTGTTGTTCAGGCCTTCTAGTCCCAGTTTGTATATTCCGTGGAAGGATATTCGCCAAGTGACTTATCAGAACTACTTCATCTTCTCAACAACCAGAATACACGTACAAGGTTACAGAAGGCGAATAACCTTGTACGGTCGCGCTGGTCAGCGTGTTTTCGAGCAATTCAACGCGGCCAAACAAACAAGAACGAAAGCTAACTATTTGGCGTTCATTTTTGTAATCAAACATTGCAGTGAAGGTTAGCTTTCAATGTCTGGCATTGCCACAACGTTATAACCACCATCAACATAAATGATCTGGCCCGTTATACCTGAAGACATTGATGATGCCAGAAACGCGGCAGTGTCACCGACTTGTTCGATAGTGGTGTTCTCACGCATTGGGGACACGGCTGATACGTGCCCAAGCAGCTTTTTGAAATTGCCAATGCCAGCGGCTGCCAGTGTTTTGATTGGGCCTGCTGATATGGCGTTGACCCGCACACCATTTTGCCCGAGTGAATTTGCCATAAAACGTGTGTTTGCCTCGAGTGATGCTTTTGCCAGTCCCATCACATTGTAGTTAGGCATGGCCCTGACCGCGCCAAGATACGATAGTGTGATTAATGATGAACCGGTATTCAACATGGGGCGTGCTGCTTTGGCAAGTGCTGCAAAGCTATAAGAACTTACATCGTGAGCAATACGAAATGCATCACGAGTAATTGAATCCAGATAATCACCATCCAGGGCTTCACGTGGTGCAAATGCGACGGCATGAACAAACCCATCGAAGGTACCCCATTCGCTTTTTAGCGATGCAAACAAGGCGTCGATTTGCTCATCCTCACCCACATCGCATGGCAGGGTGATGGTGGAGTCACATTCTGCTGCCATATCAATAACGCGATCTTTGAGACGATCGTTTTGATAGGTAAACGCAAGCGTTGCGCCTTCGCGATGCATTGATTGTGCAATACCCCATGCGATAGAGCGCTTGCTTGCAACACCAATAATTAAAATTCGTTTGCCGTCTAACATGCCCATGCCTAATGCTCCTGTGTGCCGAGTATTGTCTCGAGCAGATTTTCATAGATAGTGGAAAGCGAGTCAATGTCTTTGCAACTGATTCGCTCGTTTGTTTGGTGAATGGTGGCGTTTAAGGGACCAAACTCAATAACCTGTTTGCAGGTTCTTGAAATAAAACGGCCATCAGACGTTCCACCACCGGTGTCCAGTTTTGCATCAACTTTAACTACTTTGTTAACAGCACGTCGCATTGCGTCAGTCAGTGAACCGGTGGGTGTTAAAAAAGGCGACGCGCTGTTAATCCAATCAATGTCTGCAGGCAGCTTGTGCTTTTCTACCAGCGCCTTAATTTGTGCCTGAATGTCCTCAACGGTTATTGCCGGACTGTAGCGCAGGTTAAAATCAATCGTTAATGTGCCTGGTATGACATTACCGGCACCAGTGCCTGCGTTGATATTGGATATTTGCAATGTTGTGGGTGGGAAGTTGTCATCACCTTCATCCCATTTAATCGAAACCATCTCGTCCAGGAATTTAAAGGACTTATGTGCCGGGTTGTCTGCCAAGTGTGGATAGGCAACATGCCCCTGTGTTCCGTGCACCCGCATTTTTGCACTCAGGGATCCGCGACGTCCGTTTTTAATGGTGTCGCCCAGTGTGCTGGTGCTGGTCGGTTCACCCACAACACAGTAGTGGATGTCTTCGTTTCGAGCGGCTAATGCTTCCACGACCTTAACAGTCCCATTCACGGCCGGCCCCTCTTCATCACTTGTTAGCAAAACAGCTAAGGAGCCCTTTATCTTGTGCTTTGAAGCGTTGTTTGAAGATTCAGCTGCAGCCAAGTCTGAAGTTTGATTAGCGTTCAGGAAGCGTTCAATCGCTGTGATCATCGCAGCTACGCTGCCTTTCATGTCAGCGGCCCCTCGCCCATAGAGCTCGCCATCGACAATGTTTGCCGAGAAAGGAGGCTGCGACCAATCGTTTTCGTTACCCGTCGGCACGACATCAGTGTGGCCGGCAAAAACAAACACGGGTTCTTCAGTACCGTACCTTGCCCAAAGGTTATCCACGCCGCCGTGATGCATGTGCTCAAGAGTGAAGCCGATAGCTTGCAATCGAGCTGCTATCAATTGTTGACAGCCATGATCTTCGGGTGTGACTGATGGTCGCTGCACCAGATCAATTAAAAGGTCTATGGTTTTACTGTTGTTTGATGACATGGGTGCGTGTTTTATATTCGCTCAATTAGCAGACTGGCTAATGCGCGCAGGGCGTCACTGTCTGTAATTGGTTGATTGTTTTCATCGGTAACGAAAAACACATCTTCTACTCGCTCGCCAAGGGTGCCAATTCTGGCGGCTTGTACCACGACATCTGCACGCAAAAACACGCGCCCAATGCTGGATAGTATGCCTGGCCTGTCAGCCGCGACTATATGTACTTCGGTGCAATCTGCACTTTCATCGAATTGCACAGTGGTGGGTATAGTGAAGTGTTTAAGCTGTCTTGACGGTCTTATGGCAACCAGTGCCGGTATGTCCTGTGGTGTGCTGAGCTCAGTTTTCAACGCAGCTTTTATTTGGTCAATTCGCGTTTGCTCTGTAATTAACTCACCATCAGATTCCAACACATAAAAAGTATTGAGCGCATAGTTTTCAGCTGTGCTGTTGATAGTTGCAGACTGTACATCAAGCTGCAACTGGTCAAGCACAGTGGTGATTAAGGCAAACAGTGATTGTGAGTCCGGGGTGTAAATCAGTATCTCGGTACATCCGCGCGTTTCCGATTGTCGTAACGAAATCAGTGGTCCATCTTTTCGGGTATGAGAAAGTATCGCATCCATGTGTCTGGCTATTTCGATAGCTGGGTACTGCTTTACATAGTCCTCACCCATTCTGTCCCACAGGCTTTCCATTTCCACTTTTGTAAATTTGGTTTCTTCAAGCAGGCTAAAGGTGTGTACTTGTCGTTGCCAAATCATATCGACATTGTCCACCGGATTATCCAGACCGCGTTGTAACAGAAGGGCAGTGGATTGATACAGTTGCTGTAACAAGCTCTCTTTAAATGCATTCCACAGTTCTGGGTTGGTTGCACGGATATCGGCAACCGTTAGCAGATACAGATGATTTAGTTTGTTCAGCGTCCCTATTTGGCGAGCGAACTCCATTTGTATTTCGGGGTCGGTGATGTCTTTTTTCTGTGCTGTTGTTGACATCAGCAAATGTTGTTCGACCAGCCATCGAACCAGCTCCGTTTCTTCAGGTTTTAAATCGTGCTGTTGGCAAAAAACTTGCGCATCAACCGCGCCAAGAATGCTGTGATCACCACCGCGGCCTTTGGCTATGTCGTGAAACAAACCCGCGATATACAATAGCTCTGGCTTTGGAAGCTGCTGAGCTACAAATCCGCAGAAGGGTAGTTCGTGAGCGTATTCCGGCAGAGCGAATCGGCGCAAGTTGCGGATAACAAAAACGGTGTGTTCATCAACGGTATAGATATGGAATAAGTCATATTGCATACGACCAACTATGGCATCGAATGCAGGTATGTATGCCGCCATGACGCCGTAGCGGTTCATCATCCGAATATTTCTTGTCAGTTTGTTCGGGTTCGAAAAAATGCGTAGAAATAATTTGCGTACTACTGGGTTTTTGCGAAAATCGTTGTCAATTAAATGTAAATGCGAGCGTATTGATCGCACAGTGTTGCTGCGAATGTTCTCGGCCGTGGTGGTGTTGCCAAATAACAGGAATACTTCTAGCAAAGCAGGCGGGTATTCTTCGAACACATTGTCGCGAGTGACTTCCAAAAAACCGTTACGCACTTGAAAGCGGCTATTCACGGCAACAGGCTCTGTTGCTGCGGTGACGCCCGAAATGATGCCACCGATACCCTGTAATATGATTTCGTTAAGCCGTTGTAACTCCATGACGCGCCGATAGAAAAGCTGCATCAGGTTTTCAATGCTGTGATTGCGTTCGTCTTCGGTGAAGCCAAAGGCATGCGCTATTTCTCGTTGATGATCAAACAACAAGCGGTCTTCGCGTTTTTTACTGTGATGATGCAGCAGGTATCGAATTTTCCATAAAACATCCAGACCATCCATCAGACCATTAAATTCAACTTGAGTTAATAAGTCGTGAGTGACAAGGTCGTGTAAGTCGCGCGTGCCGAATTGCCTTTGGCAAACCCACGATATTGTTTGAATATCACGCAGACCACCGGAGCTTTCTTTGACATTAGGTTCGAGGCGATAAGCATTGGTGTGAAATCTTTTATATCGCTGTTGCTGCTCTTCCATCTTTGCGTCGAAAAATTCCTGCGATGACCACATTTTTTCCGGTGCAGTGGCTGCTAGCATTTGGGTGAATAATTCACCACTGCCGCACAGCAAACGCGCTTCCATAAGGTTGGTTATAACGGTGACGTCATTGGACGCCTCAAGCTCGCATTCAGCTACGGTTCGGACCGTATGACCAATATCCAGTCCCAAATCCCACAGTCGAGTGACCCACGCACTTAAATCTTCAGCCTGGACGTCTGTTGCCGGGGTGGCGAGCAATATTCCCACGTCTATGTCCGAGTACGGGTGTAATTCTTCACGACCGTACCCGCCGACGGCAATGAGTTCCATGCCCGTAAATTTTTCACCCTGTGCATCCCAAAGGTGAGTGAAGACAAGATCGGTGACTTGCGTTTGCCAGAACAATAACTGATCGGCACTGGCACCATTTAAAAACGCCTGATGCACAGCTTCACGGCCTAACTGCAAAGCCTGCTTACATGCAAGCGTGTCGTCAGGACTGGCATTGATGATTTGTTCAAGTGCCGTCAGATCAAGTTTGCTAATGTGTGCGTCAGGTTGGCTCACGACAATACGATTAGGGTGGGTTTCATAGGGCGGAAAGTTAAAGCGTTTGGTTTTCGCCCAAGGTCAGCAGCTCGTATCCGTCTTCAGTGACCAAAACGGTATGCTCCCATTGCGCGGACAGACTCCTGTCTTTAGTAACAACGGTCCATTCGTCGGCCAGTAAGCGGGTATGGCGTCGACCTTGATTAATCATTGGTTCGATGGTGAACGTCATGCCGGCTCGCAGTTCTAAACCTTTGCCTGATTTTCCATAGTGCAGCACCTGTGGGTCTTCATGGAAACTGCTGCCGATACCATGGCCACAATACTCGCGTACAACCGAGTAACGTTCGGCCTCTGCATAGCTTTGAATCGCAAAGCCAATATCGCCCAAAGTCGCACCGGGGCGCACCACCTTTATGCCGCGTACCATTGATTCGTAGGCAGCTTCGCACAATCGCTGTGCGTGAGGTTGTGGCTTACCAACGTAATACATACGGCTGGTGTCACCGAAATACCCGTCTTTTATAACCGTTACATCGATATTCAGGATATCGGCTTTTTTCAGCACCTTGTCCGAGGGAATACCGTGACAGATTTGCTGATTGATTGATGTGCAAATCGACTTGGGAAAACCTTTATAGTTAAGTGTCGCCGGAGTGCCGCCCTGTACATTGACTATGTGGTCGTGGCAAATGGTGTTGAGCTCGTCGGTGGTCACTCCAGGGACCACGTGTTCGGCGATCAAATCCAGAACTTCGCTCGCCAAACGACCCGCCACTCGCATTTTTTCGATTTCTTCTGGGCTTTTGAGCTTAATTGACATAAATCCTTGAAAACCGGTGTTCCAGACCCTGCATAGTGTACCGTGCTGGCCCTGTTTGTGTTATAAAGGTTGGCTGACCGAGACAGCTTTTGTACTCGGAATCTCAAGCGCGAGTCATCCAGGCCCAAGCCGGGTGCCACGCTGAATCTACGTAGCAGATTACGCGTCGATTCAGAAGTGGTCAGCTGAAGCCGATTCGCGCCAGACAAACCCAATATAGGACTCTTTTATGGCTACTGTCACCATGCGCCAGATGCTTGAGGCTGGCGTGCACTTCGGGCACCAAACCCGCTACTGGTCACCCAAGATGGCTCCATACATCTACGGTGAACGAAACAACATCCACATATTTAACCTCGAAAGCAGTTTGCCTGCATTAAACGATGCAGCTAATTTTTTAGGAAAAATCGCGAGCAAGAACGGACGCGTATTGTTCGTCGGCACCAAACGAGCCGCCCGAGATGCGATTAAAGACGCGGCAGTAGAGTGCAACATGCCTTATGTCAACCGTCGTTGGTCTGGTGGCATGATGACCAACTTTAAAACAGTAAAAGTGTCGGTTAAAAGACTGCTTGAGCTAGAGGCCATGCAAGCGGACGGTGGATTTGATCGCCTGAGTAAGAAAGAAGCACTTGGTTTAACTCGTGAGCACGACAAACTTGAAAAAAGCATGGGCGGTATCAAGCACATGGAACGCTTGCCGGATGCCTTATTTGTTATTGACGTTGGCCACGAACGCATCGCGATTGCCGAAGCCAAAAAACTAGGCATTCCAGTTGTAGCCGTTGTTGATAGCAATAACACACCGGAAGGCGTTGATTACGTAGTTCCCGGTAATGACGATGCTATTCGCGCCATTCAGTTGTATGCCAATGCCATAAGCGGTGCGGTAACTGACGGTAAGCGTGCTTCAGGCAACATGCAAGAAGAAGCCGTAGCAGCGTCAGAAGCGAAAGCCGCTGAAGAGCCGGTACCAGCAGCGCAAGCGACCCCTGCAGAAGAACCCCCTGCAGAAGAAACTCCTGCAGAAGCGGCACCAGCACAAGCGGCACCAGCAGCAGAAGCGGCACCAGCACAAGCGGCACCAGCAGCAGAAGCGGCTCCGGCTGATGAAGCAGCTGCAAAGGCTGAAGCAGAAGCAGCGCTTAATAGTGCTGCTAGTGCGGACAAGCGCTAGCCTGTCTGGCGATGCCAGTTGAATAAAATAATTCGGAGATAGAAGAAGATGGCAATTAGTGCATCGATGGTTAAGGAGCTGCGTGAGCGCACCGGTGCTGGCATGATGGAGTGCAAAAAAGCACTGACAGCGGCCGACGGCGATATGGAAACTGCGATTGAGCAGATGCGTATTACCGGTTTGGCAAAAGCCGACAAAAAATCAGGTAACACCGCGGCAGAAGGTGTTGTTGAAATTCAGCTGTCTGATGACGGTAAGCGTTTCGCTTTGGTAGAAATTAACAGCCAAACTGATTTCGCCGCCAAATCTGAAGACTTTATTGGTTTTACCAATGCTGTTACCAAGGCCATTTTGGACGATCAACCTGCAAGCGTTGCTGATATTAAAATTGGTGGACGCGATGTAGAGGAAGTCCGCAAAGAGCTGGTTGCAAAAATTGGTGAAAATATCCAGGTTCGTCGTTTCGAAACCGGGAGTAGTGCAGGCGGTACGCTTTCTCAGTACTCTCACAGTGGCCGTATTGGTGTGGTTGTCGAAATTGCTGGTGGTGATGATGCCGTGGCTAAAGACATTGCTATGCACGTTGCAGCAAACAATCCACATTGTGTTGATGAATCTGGTGTTCCTGCAGAGATGCTGGAAAAAGAGAAATCGATCCTGATGGCAGAAGCTGCCGAGAGTGGCAAGCCGGAAGAGATCATTGAAAAAATGGTGCAAGGTCGTATTCGGAAGTATCTTGCTGAAATCACTTTGATTGGTCAGCCTTTCGTAAAAGACCCTGATCAGACGGTTGAAAAGGTGTTGAAAGCGGCAGGCGCAACTGTGACTAATTTTTATCGACTGGAAGTCGGTGAAGGCATTGAGAAGAAAGTCGAAAACTTTGCCGATGAAGTCATGGCTCAGGTTAGAGGCGAAGAGGATAAGGACAAGTAAGCAGCGTGCAGATTGCTACTTACATGCGGTGTGCAACTCGCCTTGTGGTCATAGAATAAGGAAAGCCGGGCGATGCCCGGTTTTTTTTTAACCCAGTATTTAGTTGATAACTTATTTAAACAGCATTTTTTAATAAACCAGTTAAGTTAAGCGTATTCAGGTACACACTATGATCGAGACCGCCCGTCCAGCTTTTAAACGTATTTTACTCAAGCTCAGTGGTGAAGCATTGATGGGTGATATGGATTACGGAATTGATCCAAGCTACATCCGGCAGATGGCACTGGATGTCAAAGCTGTTAGCGATATCGGTGTCGAAGTCGCAATGGTTATTGGTGGTGGCAATATTTTCCGCGGGGCAGGGCTGGCAGAAGCGGGTATGGATCGCGTAACCGGGGACCACATGGGCATGTTGGCAACCGTTATTAATTGCCTGTCAATGCAAGATGCTATCGAGAACGCCGGTGCTTATTGCCGAGTTATGTCAGCTTTACCGATCAACAATGTCTGTGAAGATTACATTCGTCGGCGTGCCGTTCGTCATTTGGAAAAAGGGCGCATCGTTTTGTTTGCAGCTGGTACGGGTAATCCATTTTTTACGACTGATTCTGCGGCCAGCTTGCGCGCCATAGAAATCGGTGCTGATGTCATGATAAAGGGCACCAAGGTCGATGGCATCTACGACAAAGATCCCATGAAACATAATGATGCCAAGCGTTACGATAACATTTCATTTGATGATGCCATTCAGCAAAAATTGGGTGTAATGGATACAACAGCCGTTGTTTTATGTAGAGACAATGACTTGCCAGTTAAAGTATTTAACATGAATCAGCACGGCGATCTTATGCGGCTGGTCATGGGCGAAGATATTGGCACTACCGTGAGTTAAGGCAAAGTAGTGTTGAGACAAACGTAGTGTTGAGACAAACACAGGTTGAGATAAACCTTAGTTCAGATGAAGGTGATTTGAGATAAAAAATTATGATTGACGATATTTTAAAAGATGCAAAACAACGCATGACCAAAAGTGTTGAGTCTCTGGAAAATGAACTGTCGAGATTACGTACTGGTCGAGCTCATCCCAGTTTACTTGAGCATGTAAAAGTGGACTACTATGGTGCGGAAACACCGTTGAGCCAGGTTGCCAACATTAACACTGATGATGCTCGTACCTTAAGTGTTACGCCATGGGAGCCACCCATGGTTGCAGCCATCGAAAAAGCCATCATAAATTCTGATCTCGGATTGAACCCGAACACAGCGGGTACCGTTATTCGTGTGCCGGTACCTCCCATGACAGAAGAGCGTCGGCGCGATATGGTCAAGGTTGTACGCGGCGAAGCAGAAGGCGGGCGAGTTGCGGTTCGTAACGTGCGACGCGATGCTAATGGTGATTTAAAAGAGCTTGAAAAAGAAAAGGATATTTCAAAAGATGAGCTGCGAAAAGGTGAAGAGTCAGTGCAAAAACTCACCGATGGTGCCATCGAAGAAATCGATGCTTTGCTTAAAAAGAAAGAAGACGAATTGATGGAAGTTTAAGGCCTAACCATTCGTTTCATGAGTCGATTTACTAGTTGATCTATTAGTCGCTTTAATTATGAGTGTCGAAACCGCCACATCGCCCAAGCACGTTGCCATCATTATGGACGGTAATGGTCGTTGGGCCAAAAATCGTGGTCTTCCCCGGGCAGCGGGACATCAAGCTGGTTTTCGCACCACTCGTGAGATTGTTGAAGCTTGTGCTCGGAGAAAAATTGCAGCCTTAACCTTGTTTGCGTTCTCCAGTGAAAACTGGAGCCGCCCTGAACAGGAAGTGGGTTTGCTGATGGATTTGTTTTTACGTGGACTAAAAAGCGAAGTCAGCAAGCTTGACGACAACAATGTACGCATTCGCTTTATTGGTGAACGTTCAGCGTTTTCTCAAAAGCTTCAAAACCAGATGACCGCGGCTGAAAATATAACCAAAAACAACTCAGGTCTGCGATTGGCCGTTGCCGTTAATTATGGCGGCCGCTGGGATATCGTTGATGCTGCAAAAAAATTAGCTGTTCAGGTCAAAAATGGCGAGCTACTACCAGACGACATTACTGTCGAACGGTTCTCGTCCACGGTCTCTCTGGCCGATGTGTCCGAGCCAGATTTATTTATTCGCACTGGTGGTGAAAAACGCATCAGTAATTATCTGCTTTGGCATTTAGCTTACACAGAGCTGTATTTTACGGAAGTTTTGTATCCAGATCTGAACGAATCAGAGCTCGATAATGCCTTGAGCTTTTATGCGGGCAGGCAGCGTCGATTTGGCCGAACTGGCGAACAGGTAACCGGCAAACATGCTTAAAGAAAGAGTCATCACCGCTGTTGTACTTCTGCTGGTGTTCACGGGGCTGCTCAGCTTTGCTTCAAGCAGTGTTTTTGCACTGGTGCTCGCCTTTGTGGTTGCAGCGGCTGCGTGGGAGTGGAGCAGGCTTAGCGGTGTGAATCATGAGCACGCGCAAACTGGATTTGCAGTTGTGGTTAGCGCCCTGACGCTCATTCTCTTAAACACCCCATTGGTTGACTCGACGGTGGGCTGGGCCTTGTTAATTGGATTTTTATTTTGGCTCAGTGTGTTGGTGCAGTTTTACCTGAAGCCTGTGTTGGCATCGGTCACGAAAGTTAATCTGCCCTGGCTGCTTGCTGGTGTGTTGATATTGCCCATTGCCGCATTAGCCATGCAACATCTTCGAAGCTATGCTGTGGGCGCATCGAGCTGGCTGTTGCTATATGCGCTGGCCGTCGTGTGGGTTATGGATATCGGTGCGTATTTCTCTGGTCGTAAATATGGCAAGCGAAAGTTAGCGCCTCTTATTAGCCCGGGCAAGTCTTGGGAGGGTGTTTATGGTGGTTTACTCAGTGCGGCTCTGTTGTTCGTATTAGTTGTCTTATTTGCTTCATTGCCTGAAGGCCTGGCATTCAAGTTATTTGTCGCCACCGCGTTTTCGGCCGCAGTTTCAGTGGTAGGCGATTTGTTTGAGAGCCGGCTTAAACGCGCGGCTGCCCTGAAAGACAGTTCGCAATTGTTGCCAGGACATGGCGGTGTTCTTGATCGATTAGACGGTGTGATCGCAGCCTTGCCCGTGTTTGCTTTTTTCTGGGTGTGGATGTGAGTACAGCGCCTTCGGTGGAGTTTCAGTCGGTTGCGATTGTGGGCTCAACCGGCTCTATCGGCCAGAACACGCTTGATGTTATCGGGCGAAACCTCGATCGTTATCGTGTCCACGCGCTTTGTGCGAACAAAAGCGTCAACATCATCCTTGATCAATGTAAAGCCTTCAAACCGGCGTTTGCTGTTATGCAGAACGCTCAGGCTGCCGAGCAACTGCGTCAGTTAGTTATTGATCACAACCTGGATACTGAGGTGTTGCATGGTGATGAGTCACTGTGCGAATGCATTAGCGCTCCCATTGTCGATATTGTCGTCGCAGCCGTAGTGGGTGCTGCAGGGTTGGTTTCTACCTTGGCTGCAGCCAATAGTGGCAAACGTTTGGTGTTGGCCAATAAAGAGGCTTTGGTGATGAGCGGCAGCATGCTTATGCAGTGCGCTGCCAAGTCAGGTGCACTGATTATGCCGACTGACAGCGAGCACAATGCCATTTTCCAATGCATGGCTGATCATTCTTTGAACAAAACAGAAGCTGGCATTGAAAAAATTTTGTTAACTGGGTCGGGTGGTCCATTACGAAATTGTTCAATTGATGAGCTACGTGTTGTAACGCCGCAACAAGCACTGAAGCACCCAAACTGGAACATGGGGCCGAAGATTTCCATTGACTCGGCCACGTTAATGAACAAAGGCCTGGAGGTAATCGAAGCCTGCACGTTGTTCTCCCTCGAGCTTGATGACATCGATGTGTTGATTCATCCTCAAAGCGTCATACATTCTATGGTGCAGTACCGTGATGGTTCCGTGCTAGCCCAGCTGGGCCGCCCCGATATGCGCACACCCATTGCTCATGCTCTGGCGTGGCCCGAGCGAATAAACTCGGGTGTAGAGTCGCTGGATTTTACTAAAATCGCCGGTCTTAATTTCGAGCAACCTGATCTGCAGAGATTTCCCTGCCTGCGTCTGGCTTATGAAGCTCAGCGTACCGGTGGCACCGCACCGACCGTGCTAAACGCGGCTAATGAAATAGCAGTGGCGGCGTTTTTAGATGGAACTGTCTCTTTTTTACAACTCGCGACACTGGTTGAGGATACATTGTCATACGCAAAAATCTCCCCAGCAGACGATTTGACCACTATCATTGAAGCGGACAGGGATGCTCGCATTCTGGCAAAAGATAAACTCAACCAACTTCGCGTTTAAACGTGTCTAACGGACTCATGTTTTTGAATCAATGTTGTTATGTTCAGCAATGTAGTTTTTAGCGCGGCCGCATTCCTCGTCGCATTAGGTTTGCTCATCGCCATACACGAATATGGTCACTTTTGGGTTGCCCGTAAGGTCGGCATCAAAGTGCTCAAATTTTCCATTGGGATGGGGAAGTCGTTGTACACGCGCGTCGGTAAAGTCGACAAGACCGAATACTCCATAGGCGCCATACCATTAGGCGGCTATGTGCGCATGCTGGACGAGCGGGTTGATGAAGTCGCACCTGGTGAACGCCACATGGCTTTCAATCAAAAACCCCTGTGGGCTCGCACGGCAGTTGTGCTGGCCGGACCAATGGCCAACTTTCTATTAGCGATTGCCGCTTACTGGCTGGTGATGATCATCGGTATCAATGGCCTTGTGCCGTTGTTAGGCCCAATAACACCAGACACAGCAGCAGCAGCAGCTGGCTTTCAGACAGAAGATCGCCTGGTGTCCATCAATGGCAAACCAACACCGTCATGGGATGATGCCAGACTCGAGTTGCTCGACAGTGCCATTAATACTGCAGAACCTGCGCTCGTTGAGGTGATAACTATAGACGGCAGTAACGTCACCAGAGAACTTGACTTATCGGGCCTGGAGATTCTCAAAGAAAGCGGCGATCCAGTTGCGAAAATGGGTTTTAGTGCCTGGTTCCCAACGATAGAACCTGTGATTGGGGACGTGATTGCGGATGGGGCTGCGGCTGGTTCAGGCATGTTGCCTGGAGATCTTATAATAGCGGTCGATGGCCAGCCTATCGAAAGCTGGACCGAGTTTGTTGATGTCGTCAGACCTAGCGCCAATAAGGAGCTACAGCTGGACATTGAGCGAGCGGGTGAAGCCCTGAGCCTGTCCATGACTCCTGACGCCACGCAGGTTGAAGGGCAGAGCATCGGTCGCGTGGGTGTCTCGGTGCGCTCCGATGAGGCTCTCTACGATAAAGTACGCACTACGGTGCAATACCCAGCCGGTACCGCGTTTGTCATGGCACTTGGGCGCACCTGGGACATGACCGCGCTGACAGTAAGAATGCTTGGCAAGTTGGTCACTGGTAATGCTTCGCTGGACAATATCAGCGGACCTGTCAGCATTGCCCAATTTGCAGGTCAGTCTGCATCTATCGGGATTAATCACTATATTAAGTTCATCGCAATGATCAGTATCTCTCTTGCGGTTTTAAATTTGTTGCCCATTCCCATGCTGGACGGTGGTCATCTTATGTACTTTGCCGTTGAGGCTGTAACCCGCAAGCCGGTATCGGAGCGTGTGCAAATACTGGGACAGCAACTTGGCTTGTGTGTACTTGGTGGATTAATGTTTTTGGCGTTTTACAATGATATTTGGCGGTTAATGCAATGAGCTTTAAAGCATTGCTGCGAAGCGGCTTGTGTTTGTTTACGTTTCTGGTTTGCGCGGCTGCTGTGTCTCAGGTTGCTAACGCTCAACAATCAACCAGCTTCGTTGTTGCAGACATCGTGGTCGAGGGCAACGAGCGTATCGATTTAGGCACAATCCTTACGTACCTGCCCGTGCGTACTAACGACAACTTTGACACCAGTCGTGACAGTGCACGTGCACTTCGAGCTTTATACGACACGGGGTTATTCAGCGATGTTGTCCTTAAGCGTCGCGACGCTAACGTTTTATTGGTTGAGGTTGTCGAACGCCCAGCGATTGGCAGCATCACGATAGATGGTAATAAAAAGATTCCAACCAGCGAGTTAAAAGCATCATTGCGACAGGCCGACATAGCGCTTGGACGAGTTTACAACCGCTCGTTGCTCGAAACGGTGGAACGCGAATTACGTCGAGTTTATTTCAGTGCGGGAAATTACGGCAGTGAAATCAATATTGATGTTGAAGAACTGGAACGAAACAGGGTTGCACTCGACATCGATATTAACGAGGGTGCTATAGCTAAAATTCAGCACATCAACATTGTTGGCAATAAATCATTTTCAGAAAAAACCTTGGTCAAGTTATTGCAGTCGGCCGAATATACGCCTAATCCATTTAGTTCGCGCGACGAGTACTCTCAAGTAAAGCTTGCAGCTGATATAGAAACCTTACGCTCGTTTTATCTTGATCGCGGATATACCCGGTTTGAAGTTGACTCGACTCAAGTTTCCATTTCACCCGACAAACGCGAAATTTTTATTGTCATCAATATTAATGAAGGTGATCGCTACACCATTCGTGATGTCAGTTTACGAGGCCAGCAGGATATTCCTGAGCAAGAGTTGCTGGACTTAATAGAGGTGGAAGCAGGTGGGGTGTTTGCCCGTAAAGATATCGTTCGCAGTAGCACGGCAATATCTGATCGGCTTGGGCAGGATGGTTTTGCGTTTGCTGAAGTTGACGTGCTGCCAGACATCGATGATGAATCCAAAGACGTCGGATTAACCTTTGTGGTTAACCCGGGTAAAAGGGTGTATGTGCGGCGTATTGTTTTTACCGGGCAGTACAAAACCAAAGACGAAGTGTTGCGCCGGGAAATGCGCCAATTTGAAGGCAGTCGATTCTCACCTGCTTTGGTTAATCGATCAAGAATTCGTCTACAACGTTTGGCTTTTATGCAAAGTGTCAGCATAAGTACACCGCGTGTACCGGGTAGTGATGATCAAGTCGACCTGGAAATTAACGTGCAGGAAGGGCCATCAGGATCTTTTAGTGCAGGCTTTGGTTACGGCACCGAAGGCGCGACGGTCAATCTCGCGTTTTCCCAGGACAACCTTTTTGGTACAGGCCAAAGCATGCAGTTTGCTTTCGATAATTCTGACACGACGCGCCAACTGTCTTTATCGATTCGTGACCCGTACTTTACCGATGACGGTATCAGCCGCACCGTGCGTGCGTTTATTTCAGAAACCGATACATCAAATTCTGAAGCACAAACAACCTACTTAAGTAGCTCACGAGGCGCTAGTGTTAACTTTGGCGTTCCACTGAGTGAATTTTCTACGTTCAGAGTTGGCGGTGGATACGAGCGAACAGAAATTGGTGTAACCGAATCTACGCCGATTGACATCAATGACTTCGTTGCCCGTGAGGGTGATACCTACGATCTTTGGAACTTGAACCTGGGGTTCTCTTTCGACACTCGCAATCGCACCGTGTTTGCCACCAGTGGATTCGTTAATCGCTTTAACGTTTCAGCAAGTGTGCCGGGCAGCGACATAACCTACTTTAAGGCAGATTATAGCTTTGAGTATTTCTATCCATTGACCGAGCGATACACACTTTCTGGTACGGCTCGTGTGGCGGGCGGTGATGGCTACGGAGATTTTGAAAGGGTGCCGTTTTTCAAACGTTATTTCGCTGGTGGTGTACGCACCCTGCGTGGCTATGTCAGTGGCTCTCTTGGGCCAAAAGACTCGGAAGGCAACGCTTCGGGTGGTGACTTCCGCACTGTAGGTACGGTCGAAGTTATTTTCCCACCACCGTTCGTTGAAGAGCCTGGTGCCACGCGATTTAGCCTGTTTACCGATTTTGGCAATGTCTTTAGCGAGTACGAGGATTTTGACTCAGATGAGTTCAGAGCATCCTACGGTGTCGCATTTGTGTGGCTATCTCCGGTAGGGCCATTGACTTTTAGCTATGCAAACCCCTATAACGATAGGACGGGCGACAGGATTCGAAATTTCCAGTTTACGATTGGGTCCATTTTTTAGGTGTGGGAAAAAATTGCCACGCAAGGATAAAGATTTGAGCACTGCCATTGTCAGAACAATTCAAGAACTAATGCGGCATGTCGCGCGCGTTGCTGCGCTTGTTGTTGCTATGGTTATGGCGCTGTCATTCGCGTCACTGCCAGCGGCTGCCGATTCAGTTGCCAGTGGTAGTGATGCCGCTTTATCGCGCATTGGTTTTGTTGATATTCCCTACCTGATCGACCAGGCACCGCAAGCACTGGAAGCTGAACAACGGCTTGAAACTGAATTCGCACCAAGACAAGCCGAACTCAAAGCACAGCGCGAACAACTGGCTGAACTCACCGCTCGTCTAAACGACAACGGTCTCGAGTTGCCAGAAGCTGATCAAATCCGACTCGACCGGGAAACACGCGGACTGGAACGTCGCATTAAACGTTCAGAGCAAGACTTCCGCGAAGAACTTAACATTCAAAAAAACAACGAGTTCAAGAAGGTGCGCATATTGGTGCTAGAGGCTATTGCGCAGTTTGGTAAAACGCACGACTACGATCTCATTGTCAGTGACGGCGTCCTGTTTGCTGCCAAGCGAATCGACGTAACTGAACGCATCCTTGAAAGTTTGGTTAAGGAAAATTTGCGCTTGCAGTCAGCTAACTAATCCAAAGATTGGGTTTATTTAAACCTGTGAAGTTAAGCGACCTGGCCGAAGCGCTCGAACTTGAATTGCATGGCGATGCATCAGTTCATGTCGATAATATTCAACCCATTTCCAGTGCGACTAAAAACGATTTAAGTTTTGTGGTGAGCGCACGCTATAAAAATGACTTAATCCAGTCAACGGCTGCTGCCGTTATCGTGCCCCCCTCGCTAGTAGAATTTGCAACCGGTAATTACCTGATTTCATCAAACCCGTATGCCAGTTATGCAAAGGCCTCGTGGTTGTTATCACCAGAACAAATGCCATCGGCGGGGGTTGCTGACTCGGCTGTTATTGACGCGAGTGCCAAAGTACATGCATCAGCCAGTATCGGTGCCCATTGTTCCATCGGCGCGACTGCTGTGGTAGATGCAGATGCTGTGATCGGCGAAAACTGCGTTCTGGGTGCAGGTGTTAGAATTGGCGCCGGTTGCAGGCTGTTCGCAAACGTCACTGTTTATCATGACTGCGTTCTTGGCGCTCACTGTCGCGTGCAAAGTGGTGCGGTGATTGGCGCTGAAGGCTTCGGCTATGCATTTGATGATGGATGGCAGGCGATACATCAAACCGGTCGAGTGATGATTGGCAACAAAGTGCATATTGGTGCCAACACCACTATAGATCGAGGTGCTATCCAGGATACAGTGGTCAGTGATGGTGTCATATTGGACAATCAAATACAGATTGCCCACAACGTACAAATTGGGGAAAATACAGCGATTGCCGGTTGTGTGGGAATTGCGGGTAGTACGAAAATTGGTGCCAACTGTCAGATAGGCGGTGCCTGCAATATCGTTGGACACCTGAACATCGTTGACGGGGTTGTATTGAATGCAACATCGTATGTATCGCAGTCCATTGATCAACCGGGGCGCTACGGTTCGGGTATGCCATTGCAAAGCAATGGAGAATGGAAACGCAGCTTCGTCGTCTTGTCGAAGTTAACCGATCTACTCAAGCGAGTCAGAGCGCTTGAGAAGGACAAGCAGTAACACAAAATAAAAGGCGGGTGCGAGTTTGAGCGGTAACAACGATACAGCAGCGGGAAGCACACGAGTCGACGGGTCTGGAGTTGACGATATAAGAGAGATCTTAAAGTACCTGCCGCATCGCTATCCTTTTTTGCTGATCGATCGAGTGCTCAGCTACGACAAAGAAGGCTCTCTTGAAGCCATCAAAAATGTAACCTTCAATGAACCGATATTTACTGGCCACTTTCCTCAATCGCCGATTTTTCCCGGTGTGCTCATTCTCGAAGCGATGGCGCAAGCCTGCGCATTACATGCCTTCAAAAGCCTGGGTGGCTATCCCAGCGAAGAAACGTTGTATTTGTTGGCGGGTATCGACAAAGCGCGTTTCAAACAACAAGTGGTGCCGGGCGATCAATTACTTATCACGGTTACCCTAACTCGACACAAACGCGGTATTTCCAAATTTGATGCTATCGGTACGGTCGACGGACAAACTGCTTGTTCCAGTGAAGTTATCATCGCGAAAAACGAGATAGAGCTTTGATTCACTCTACTGCCATAATTGATGAGTCTGCCAGGGTTGCCGATGACTGTGAAGTAGGGCCTTACAGTATTATCGGTGCCAATGTCGAATTGGGACAAGGTACCGTCATTGGTCCGCATGTTGTTGTTAAAGGGCCAACATCTATTGGTAAAAACAATCGCATATTTCAGTTTGCGTCCATCGGAGAAGATCCGCAAGATCTGAAATACGCCGGTGAACGTACCGAACTGCACATGGGTGACAACAATATAGTTCGTGAATACGCCACGATTAACAGAGGCACAATTGGCGGTGGTGCTTTAACAAAAATCGGCAGCCATAATTTATTTATGGCCTACATCCATGTTGCTCATGATTGCCAAATAGGCGATCACACGGTGTTTGCTAATGGCGCATCGTTAGCAGGGCATGTCAATGTGGGCCACCATGCCATTCTTGCAGGCTTTGCGTGCGTACATCAATTTTGCACAGTTGGTGAGCACGCCTTCGTTGGATTAAACTCAGTCGCTAACCGCGACGTGCCACCTTTTATGATGGTGGTGGGTAATTACGCAGAAGCACGCGGTATTAATAAAAATGGATTGCGTCGTCGCGAATTTAGCGAAGACACGATAACAGCATTACACCGAGCCTATATTGCGTTGGTTCGCCAACGTGGTGATCGCACACAAGCTATGGCATCAATGGCAGATTTGGCAGACGAATTTCCTGATGTGAAACGGTTTATGGATTTCATCAGCGCCAGCGAACGTGGCATTGTCCGCTAAATCGGCAAGGCAAAATTAGCAACACTAACTGAGTAAAGAGTGTATCAGGGTGGCTACCTTTTTCGATGCACCGCCTTCCCCCATTTTATGTTTGACCACTTGTAACTCAGATTGCATGGTTTGTCGGTAGTCCGAATCGAAAAGGCATTTTTCCAATTCAGTGGCAAGGTTGCTGGCACTCGCTTCGTCCTGGATAAATTCCTGGCAAATGCGTTTTCCAGCAACAATATTAACCAAACCAATATTGTCAATTTTAATCAGTCGTTTCATGATTGTGTAGTTAACTGGATTAACCACATACATCACCACCATGGGCGTGCCGAGCATGGCCGTTTCCAGTGTAGCTGTGCCTGAAGCTGTGAGCACAGCATCCGCAGCTCGCATAACATCATAACTTTGTGCAGGCACTGTTTTCACCTGCACGGCACACTCACTTAAATACTGATTAACCGTACTGATGTTTAATGTGGGCGCGACCGGCAGCACAAATGCCATATCCGGGTATTGTTTAGTCAAGGTGGCGGCGGTTTCCAGCATGACAGGCAAGTTGCGTTTCAGCTCGCCGTTTCTACTACCCGGTAGCAGGGCGACCAGAGTTTTGTCAGGTGCAATATCAAATTGTTCTCGTGCTTGAACCGGTGTAAACGCTGAGTGAGCATCATCCACCAGCGGATGCCCAACATAGGTCACGGGGATGTTGGCCTCTTGGTACACATCCACTTCAAATGGAAACAGTACAGCCATGTGTGACACCAACGAACCAATCCGGTTTATGCGTTTTTTTCGCCATGCCCATATCTGCGGGCTTATATAAAATAAAACCGGTATGCCAAGCGCTTTGGCTGTTTCGGCAAGCTTTAAATTAAAGTCCGGATAGTCCACAATAATCAATAAATCGGGTTTGCGCGTCGATAGCGTTTCTCGCAGAGTGGCAAGGCGGCGCATAAAGCGCGGGTAGTTAATCAGCACATCAACAATGCCAATGACGGCTAACTCTCGGCAGTCGAGCGTTAATTCCATGCCCGCCGCTTGTAACTGGTTTGCACCCATGCCAAAGCAATCGAATTGAACGCCGCGCTCACTCAACGCATTTATAGCGTGAGCCGCATGCATGTCGCTGGATGCCTCTCCGGCGGAAACCATAATACTGTAGTGCTTATCTCGCATGCTTTATTACGTTGATCTCTTACCGCCAATAATCGCAGTTAATAACAACCTGAGGGCTAAGTGAGTGTCGCTTTTACCGTTTCGCAAACGCGATCGATATTACTATCAGACATCTCGGGATAGATGGGCAAAGACAAACAACGCTGCGCTGTTTTTTCTGCAACTGGACATGGTACTGATGCGGGCATGCAATCGGTAATCGCTTTTTGTTGGTGCAGTGGAATAGGGTAATAGACAGCTGACGCAATGTGTTGTTCTGCTAGTGCCTTTTTTAGTGCATCACGCTCATCGGTCAGTAGCGTAAATTGATGGAAGACCGGAATAGCTTTGCCTTGTGACGTTGGAGCTTGTAATAAAGGCAGTTGGATATCCAAGTGTTTGAGCTGATCGCAATAGGCTGTGGCAACGCGCAGACGAGCTCGATTATAGTCATCGACACGGGGCAGTTTTTGGCGAAGAATGGCTGCCTGCATTTCATCGAGCCTGCTGTTATAGCCAATCACCGTGTGATGGTATTGTTTGGTACTACCGTGGGCTCGATACACACGCAGCTTCTCTGCCAATTCGCTGTTGTTAGTGGTGATCATGCCGCCATCACCAAAGCAACCCAGGTTTTTACTGGGAAAAAAACTGTGGCAGCCAGCATCTCCCATGGCGCCGGTTTTTTTGTCGTCAATCCCAGCACCGAAACTCTGGGCACAATCTTCTACCAGATGTAAATTATGAAAGCTTGCCAGGGCTAGCAGTGCATGCATGTCACATGGCAGGCCGAAAATATGCACGGGTATGATCGCGCGAGTGTTGTCGGTGATGGATTGTTCAACCAAGGCTGCATCAAGGTTATAAGTAACCGGATCAATATCCACGAATACGGGGGTTGCACCTACGTAGGCAATGGCTTCAGCTGTGGCGATAAAAGTAAATGGTGTTGTGATCACTTCATCGCCCGGGCCAAGACCCAGCGCGCGCAGTGCCAGATGCAAAGCATCCGTGCCGTTAGCACAGCTTATCGCGTCGCTTACACCGATGTATTGAGCAACCTCGGTTTCGAAGGTGCGAACATTGTGTCCCATGATGAACGCAGTGGTGTTAATAACATCAGCAATGGCATTGTCAACATCTTGTTTTATGGTCAAGTACTGCTCACGCAGATCAACCATGGGGATAGGATTCGCTGTTGTCATTTTCACGGGTTCGGCAAAGGCAAACCCGTATTCTAGCGCGATGACCGGTGTAGCGCTGATTCGCTACACCGAAAAGTGCTTTGTTATCGAATAATCTTTTTTAGTGGCGGCATGACCGGCCGCTTTAATGGCCGCTAAATAAGCCGAATAAGCGGCCGTGAAACTCGTGCAGCCAAGACCAACAACAGCAGATAAAATCCCGCACCGCCGCCAGATGATTCGCCTGAATTCGCCGCGCCCGCCTCAGGCACATTGGTGTTGTTGGTGCTGCCATCGGAAGTGTTGCCAGCGGCAACAACCTGGCCACCGCCTGTGGTATCGGTCCCTTCGGTAGGCGTTGTTGTGTTTTGATCTCCAGAATCGCTACTGGTCAAAGGCTCTTCGTCGGTTGCTTGCAAGTTTGACTGTTCTGAATCTATCGTATCGTTAAACACATTGTTGGATTCGTCCGAATCTTTGGTTCTTGATTCGACTCGAACTTTCAAGTCAGCAACTTGTGCCGAATTGGGGTTAACCACTAAACTAAAAGAGGAGTCGGCGCGTTCGATTAATGTGTCTCGAGTACAGCGCAGTTCAGATCCAAACTGCAAGCATTCCCAACCGCTGTCGGCACTTACTGACAACCAGTCTGCATCGTCACCTAATTGGGTTGTTAGTTTTAGCGTATTTGCACCCAGAGCACCAATGTTAGACACGACCAGATCGATACGAGTGTTGTCTTCCATTTGTTCGCTACTGACTGCCAGCTTCAAGTCAGTTGCATACATGTCATTGACGCTTGAAATGTCTCTTTCGCTTAATGCGTCTCGTTGCCCAACACTAATGCCATCAGGAACACTGATGCTGCGTTCTCCGTTGCTACTGAAAAAGTATTCACCGTAGTGCATGATTGAGCCATAGTCGTATTCACTGTAATTGGCTGCGCCAACATCTACCGTTTGAAAGTTGATTTCTTTGCCAGTGGTGACGTTGTCCCAATTGACCGTAACAAAGTTGTCTCTGTCGGGTCGTGTGTGTTCATGGAACAAACCAATTGCATGACCCAGTTCGTGAATGATGCTCCCCACTGTGCAAGTATCGGCAAGCCAAATTTCCTGCGCATTACCTTGTCTTCCAACGTACGATGCACAACCAAAGCTTGATTGAAAGTTTATGTAGTTATCATATTGAGCTTCGTTGTCACTGCCTCGACTCACCAGCTTTAGTGTGGTGTTCGTGTTCCAGTGTGCGATTGCTTCCTGTGCTCTGTCACGCTGAATCTGCGACACGTCGTCTGAAAATTGATAAGGAACTATGCCATCGGGCCAGCGTTCGAAAGTACCGGACTGGCCAATGCCGCGTGCCTGGAGCGGAAACTCGAACGTGCCATCGGGTGAGACTTCTCCCAGCACCATATCGCCCTGGGCAACCGCGAAGCCTTGTATGACAGTATATGCAATACCATTTGCCACGCCAGTCAAAGGTTCACTGCCACCGTCGTCCTGTATGCCCGTGTTTTGCTTAATCGCAAACACTTCGCCCTCCTGAGCACTGGCTACAGTTGATACTGCACAAACAGCACAACTTAAGATAATCGCTGGCAGCAGGTGACTGCGTCGGATTTGCTTTTTTTCCTGGTGATCGCGATGAGTGATCATGATTGTTCTCTTCCCTAAGGCCCTGCTGGACCGTACATGCGGTTATCGGTCGAATAGCACGCAAGTAAATAGCAGGTGCAAGAACTGGGAAAGTTGCCAGTTTTTACTGCATAGCGCGACACTAATTAACAGGTTTATGTGACGCAACCCTCATTGCGCTGTATGCTTTGTTGATGAGTATTTCAGCCTCACACACATCCCCTGAAACACCGCCAGAAGCTGGCTGGAGAACACCAGCATTGGTGCTGGTGGCGGGCTGTCTGATAGCCATGATTGGTTTTGGCGTGCGGTCGGCTTTAGGTCTGTTTTTAGAACCCATGACCCTGGACAGGGGCTGGACACGAGAATCGTTTGGCTTTGCGCTGGCTTTGCAAAATTTATTTTGGGGGCTGGGCTTGCCCGTCGCCGGGGCACTTGCCGATAAGTATGGTTCCGCACGCATCATCATGTTTGGTGCGCTCGTCTATGCAGCAGGACTCTTTGGCATGACAATCGCCGAAGCGCCCTTTATGCTGAATGTGTTTGCTGGTGTGTTAAGCGGTATCGGTATTGCGTTCTCCGCGTTTACGCTTGCCTTAGCATCTATGGTTCGCGTTGTCGGTATTGAAAAACGTGCTCTTGTGTTGGGCTTGGGCACCGCTGCCGGTTCATTTGGCCAGGTGGTCTTTTCTCCTATAAGCCAGGGTTTTATCGAACAATCCGGTTGGTCGACTGCGCTGACGAGTTTAGCTTTGACGGTGTTGTTTCTTATACCTCTGGCGATCATGCTACCGATGGTTGTAAGAGGGGGTGCGGCCCATGCAGAAAATGCAGATGCTAAGCAGTCTTTAAAAGAAGCTGTGCGCGAAGCCATAGGTCATAAGGGGTTCGTTTTGCTGACCACCGGTTTTTTTGTGTGTGGATTTCACGTGGCGTTTATAACAGTGCACTTTCCGGCTTATGTTCGCGATTTAGGCCTCGACCCTAAATACGGCGCTTTCAGTCTGGCTCTCATAGGCTTGTTTAATATTATTGGCTCGTTTGGCTCTGGAATAGTAGGGCAGAGATACAGCATGAAGGCGAGCCTGTCGACTATTTATTTTCTGCGTGCCTGCGTGATACTCGCCTTGCTAATGTTGCCGAAAACACCCTTGGTTATTTTATTGTTTGCCAGCATCATGGGAATTCTGTGGCTATCGACAGTGCCTCTAACCACCGGCATCATCGCACAAGTGTTTGGTGTTCAATACATGGCAACCTTGTTTGGTATTGTTTTTCTTAGCCATCAAATCGGTAGTTTTATTGGCGTATGGATGGGTGGTGTACTTTATGATCGAACCGGTAGCTACGATGGCATGTGGTGGGCTGGTATTGTCTTTGGCCTCCTTGCTGCACTAATTCACCTGCCCATAAACGAAAAACCGCTAGCCCGACTTGAGACTGCTTAAAACGATTTTCCATAAATGACTTTTTTACACCTGGCTTTGTAACTCGATCTCATTTCAGCATCCGGTTTACTATGTCTCGATACCAAGCCTACGTAGTCTGTACGAGCCCTCGAAGTGGAAGCACATTGTTATGTCGAATTCTGGCAGCTACAGGAGTAGCGGGCATACCGGATTCTCATTTTCACAGCCCTTCGGTTTCTAAGTGGATGGGCTATTACGACCTTAAACCTGACAGTACAAAATCTGAAAAAGATTTTTTAGTGGAAATATTCCGAGAAGCGCGTATTCGTGGTACCGGAAATACAGGCATGTTTGGACTTCGTTTACAAAGGCACAGTTTTGATTTCTTCATGGAAAAATTGCAGGTGCTTGTTCCTGGCTGTGCAAGTGAGCGCGAACGAATCCAAAACGTGTTTGGTCGGACACTATTCATTCACCTGACTCGACAGAACAAGCTTGAACAGGCTATATCCTATGTTAAAGCGTCGCAAACAGGCCTCTGGCACAAGGCTCCGAATGGGCAAGAGCTGGAGCGTGTTTCTGAACCACAAGCTCCTGTCTATGATGCTAAAGCGATTCAGAGACATTTAACTGAACTGGGTAATATGGATAAAAGCTGGAGTGCTTGGTTTGCCAAGGAGCAATTGGTACCACTGCGTATCAATTACGAAGATCTGTCTGACGATCCGATAGCAATCGCCGGAGTGATACTGGAATATCTGGGACTGGATAAACGGTTGGTTATTGGGGTAGAACGTCCTGTTGCTAAGTTAGCCGATGCTACAAACCGCCAATGGGCTAACCGCTACCGTGCCGAAAACGGCTATTGATGATCTATTCAATAAATATGACACTAGAAGAGTACCAAAACCTCTTGATTCTCTACTGCGGAGTATTCTTGTCAACTATTCTATGCAGATGGCAACACATTAGCAGTTGGGGCGCACATGGAGGACTCCTCGGCGTTAGATGTTAACGGGCGATCAGAGCGATAATTCGGTCAGTGGCTCAGGGGCAGTCTATCTCTATAGAAGGATATGAGTCTGTTTAGTCGATTTTTATTTTTAGTGCGGTTTGGGAAGAGACCGTGTGAAAACTGTTTGTTAAAATTTTGGTGTTTTTAACCATTTTAGGGTTGCGATGAGCGCATTCATCAAAGGTGAGAATCGTCAACAAGCAACATCCTAGCAGACCCTTTAAACGTGGTACTCAAATATCTACCGTAAAATAACCGGAAGTTTTTATGTCTAAGCCAACTACTGATGAAATATCTCGTTTACATCGTTATTTCGCCATAAAGAGCAACAATGAATTCTGGTCTTTGTCTGAAGAAGATTTGGCCGAAGATGACAAACAAAAGCTATTAACGCTTGCATTTACTTCACTTTATCATTGGGCCGAAGTTGGGAATGATGAAAACATTCATCTTGCCAATTTGGCGGTGGCTAGAGCGTTCTGTATTAATGATAACCCGTCCAGTGTTCAGTACATTCAAAAAGCGTTTGACTACTTCGATGAACAAGGTGCTGATTGGATTCAAGCATTTACAAATGCAGTTTATAGCCATGCTTCACTCATTGTCGGACAACAATCTCAGTCACTTAGGTTTTATGACAAAGCGGTGAGTGTTCAATCAAAATTGTCGGAAGGCGATAGAAAAGTGTTTGATGCAACCTTTAGATTGATACCGGTTCCCAGCCTCGGTAAATAACCTGAATAACGAGTTGTGCTTAGCGCTACTTTTGTCTGCAATGGGAACAATTGCTATTCCACGAATATAAACATATCCTCTTATCCCAAGGTGCACCTTTCGCGTGCACGGCTAGTGACTACACGCATAGGAATGGAGAGTCCCGAATGCTTCGAAGCTACGAGCTAGATCAATGAAAATATTAAAAATACGGAAAGAACAGCCTACTGATTACGCCTCGATTCATCGCTTGACCCAGATTGCATTCGAGCCAAAGGCATTCAGCGATGGTACAGAGGCTGATGTCATTGATAGGCTTCGCGCCTCTGGAGATTTAATCATCTCGCTGGTTGCCCAGATCGACACAGATCTAGTGGGTCATGTGGCTTTCTCTCCAGTAGTCATAGGCCAGCTCACTGTCGACTGGTATGGGCTGGGACCGATTTCAGTGCATCCCGACCATCAACTCAAAGGTATAGGCTCGTCTTTGATACAGGAGGGATTTACGATGCTCCAAGAGCGTCAGGCTAACGGGTGTGCATTGATTGGTGATCCCAAATACTATTCGCGATTTGGTTTTGTATCTGATGGGAAGGTCCAGTATCAAGACATTCCCGGCGAAAACGTACAGTGGCTAAGTTTTGGCAGGCAAAGGCCGACAGGTGAATTGATTTTTAGTCCTGCTTTTGATAGTTGAGAGGCCGTATCAAAGAAATTTAAATAAAGCCATATTGCATTTCATTTAATGATGTGTTTTTATAGAAGTCCCAGTAAGACCGCTAAAGAAGGAGATATTCATGATTGTTGCAAATGCACCAACGGCAGCTCTTATCTAGTTAATCGCTTTTCCAAACACCTTATCATTTGTTTATTTAAATTAAATTGTTATCCCTTGGCTGAATGCCGCTGGTAAAGATCTGCCTGCCGTAATGTCGTTTTAGTTTAGCGACTAAAGAGAGTTTTCTGTTCGCTTGTGGATCTTTATCAATGACTTTTAAAAATTTTAATTCTAATCCTTACTCGCTAACAGAGTTAGGTTTCTCACCGCACTTCGTCTCGCAATTGAGTCTCGAAGAACTTGAACTTCAGCATCCCACGAGGCTTGTGGAAGTGCAACGCGATCGTTTATACGCTCTGGGTGAGAAATGTTTCGCTGAACTCACTGTGAGTAGCTCAGATTCGACCGGGGATTTTGTTGTGGGTGACTGGGTTTTGGCAGATGAGCAGCATCGTGTCATTAGAGTGCTACAACCCAAAAGCGCGCTCAAACGCCGAGCAGCAGGTACAGATGCCACGGTTCAGGGCATCGCCAATAATATCGATACTTTATTTATTGTAACCTCGTGCAATGCTGACTTCAATGAAGCGCGTCTGGAACGATACTTAGCGCTATCAAGAGAGGCGGGCGTGGATGCTGTGATCTTACTGACAAAAGCTGACTTATCTGATCAGGCAGCGCAGTATAAATGCAAAGCCGAGCTATTGATGAACAATGTTGTGGTGCTACCGTTGAACGTCACTGACGCAAAGAGCCGTGCTGAATTGGAGCCATGGTGTAGGTCGGGTCAGACAGTTGCTCTGCTCGGCTCATCTGGTGTTGGAAAAACCACCATAATGAACTTACTCACTGGCGGTGCTTCTTCAACACAAGGCATACGTGAGGACGATTCAAAGGGTAAGCACACAACCACCTATCGCTCAATGCGGTCGATAAAAGATGGCGGATGGGTGATCGACACACCTGGCATGCGAGCACTGAGGTTGCACCAAACAGCTGATGGAATAACCGCTGTTTTTGATGAGATAATCCACGTGGCTACTCGATGTCGATATGCCAACTGTCAGCATGACAGCGAGCCTGGATGCGCGGTCCAAATAGCCATTGAGCAAGGCGAACTTGATCCGGAGCGACTCAAACGCTGGCGTAAGCTACAAAGGGAAGACAGGCACAATACGCAGTCAGTTGCTGAGGCACGAAAAAGAGATAAACAGCTCAGTAAATCGGTTAACAAAGTTGCAAAAAGTAAAAGGGCGCGCAAGGACATGTGGAAACAGTAGCGCTAATGAAGGTCAAGCTGCCTGTCGTCAGTTTGGCCTGTTAAAAAGCAACATAAGAAATATGTTGTGGATATTTTTCTCGCGTTGCTAAAAAATTTAACAGGCGATTTATATATGCTCACAATCTACTTTGTTACGTTGTTAGGCGCTATTGCAGCTCAGGTATCACCCAGTTCCGAACGCTGTTGCGGTTGCATCTGTGGCTTTGGCGCAGGGACGCACGGCGGCTATTTTCCACCGCAGTTGCGATGGGCGGCTATTTGCGCTTTACAAACTGGTTTGAAGGATTGTTCGCGGCTGCCTTTAGTGTTATGGGTGCAAGCCTTATATGGTCAGAGGTCCGGGAAGCGCGGCAATAGCTTGAGTGATGAGGCCCTGCATCGACAATAAAGCTTTTCAACAAAATTAGTGAAATGAAAAAAATTCTTATTTTTGGTAACTCTGGTTCTGGCAAATCAACGCTGGCCCGGAAAATCAGCCGCGCAGAAGGTTTATCCCACCTTGATTTAGATACTCTTGCATGGAAGCCGACCTCACCTCCGGAGCGCATGCCGCTGGAAGAATCTGCAATAGCGATATCGGTGTTTATTGAATCAAACTCTGGCTGGGTTATTGAGGGATGCTACTCTGACTTACTTGAAATAGCGGTTCCGTATGCAAGCGACGTTATTTATCTGAAGCTTCCGGTTGAGTCATGCATCAGTAATGCAAAGAATCGCCCGTGGGAGCCGCATAAGTATCAATCAAAGCAAGCGCAGGACAAGAACTTGGATATGCTTTTGGATTGGATTTCTCAGTACTCAGAGCGTACCGATACATTCTCTGAGCGTGCTCATAGTTTGCTCTACGACAGTTTTAACGGTAACAAGAAAATGGTTACCAGCAATGAGTAGATCACAGCTTGTTTGATCGGGGATATCCCTATCCATGAGGCCTTAACGTCAACTCTACCTAAAGTATGGCGAGCTGCAATTGATGATGTAGCGCAGAAGCTTATTGCACGTTAAGTGTGGTTCCAATCGTCAGGGTCATCATTTTTATTCGGAGACAATCCCAGAACATCTCCTTCAGTTGAACAACCAAGTCCAAGCACGGTGCGATTAGCGTAATTGAAATAGGCAGACACCTGATTAATTTCCAGAATTTCGCCATCAGAGGTTCCGGCTTCACGTAATTTTTGGACTATATCTTCGCGCATCCCACCCGGGTCACGGGTTAGTTGTCGCGCATATTCCATTGCAACCTTTTGGCGCGCATCCAGTGGTGCCATATCAATATTGTTCGTGTCTATGGCTTTTCTGATTTGGGCCGACTTTTCATCGTCTTGCAATAATCGTTTTAAACCTGCGAAGTGGTGTTCCACGCAATAGTGACATTCGTTTAAGGCTGATACCCATACACCGAGTGTTTCCAGAAACCATTTTGGGATGGTGTTGTCTCGATGATGCAATACGAACTTATAGATTGCCATATGACCTTCCATGGAATGGGGGCGCAGTGAATGCATCATCATGATGTTGTCCACGTTATTATCTGGACCTTTTACCCGGTCATATAGCGGTTTTAGTTTTTCATCTGCATCTTCATAGGCAACTGTTTCAATCCAAGACATGTGCTTTTCCTTTTAAGTATTAAACTTGTATTATAAGAGCTACCTGTTTTCAGGTAGCCATCTGTTGAGTGGCAGAAGGCGGGGGAACTCCAGCAGGTATATTTACTGAAGACCTAAATAGCACTCCAACCACATCATGGCAGGGCGCTTTATACCGTTTTCGTCTATGAGGTGCGGGCCTGATCTTCTGGTGTGCCGCTAAATGTAACGGGCATTGCGACGTCGGTTGTAATGTCGTCACCTGAGCTGCAGGCGCTTAAAAATATCAGAATGCAGAAAATCGCAATAGATTTGGTCATAACTTATTCTGGTGGCGATCTTAAAACCTGATGAGGATATCCCTATCCTCAATGCTCTTCGCTAGGCTGCTCACTACTGAGTAACACGGCTGGTTCGATTGCCGTTTGCAGAACGACTTCTAAAAAACGTCGCCGCAGCAGGTGGTGCAGCACTGTTCCATGTTTGCCAGTTGTTACCGTCGGTGGAGTACTCCAGTGCAAGGCCTGGAAAGTTGGTGTTCATTTGCACGACGCCACCCACGTTCTTTGCTCCCGGTGGTGGTATTCGATAATTAACATTGGCAGCATCAAGCTTCAGCATTTCTTTAGCCCCAATGGTGCTGGCAAATTCTGCATAGCCCGCCTCAACTGCGTTCGTATCCACTTGGCCTGATGTGCTGCTGAATGTTGTGCCACTAACATACGGTAGTTCCCATGACGCTTCATGCCATGCACGCTCTGCCAGTGCCAGCAGGCGAGGGAATAACATGTAGTCGAAATGCTCAGGTGTTCTGACGGTTTCACTCCATAAATATCCCTGCATGCCCGCAAATCCCTGATTCGAGCCCTGGTTTGTTGCACTCCAGGGGTTGCCGTATCGCTCAACGGATGTCTCGGCATTTTGTGCCAGGTTTTCAGGTGCAAACTTAAATACTTTTTCAGTATTGGTTTGTCGTGTAGCCCAGTAGTAGCCGCGCTCCTTGGGGTCGACCTCGTAAGGAAAATCAAAATACAAGTAGTCAGGCACACCAATCACTGTCTCAAAGCCACGATTTGAAAACGAATTTGCCGATGCAATGGTGTTGGTTGAGTTGCTTGGATTAGCGTTGGATAGCGGTGCCCAGAAATCAACCCCCGCACCAGTGGTATTCAAGTCGCTGGCAGTCAGGTCACCATAAATATCCTGGTAGGCATACAGAAACGGTATACCGGCGTCCCCTACAATTTGGGCCACCTGTTGTATGAAGTAGGGTGTTAATTCATCCCGGGAATTTACGCCTGCGGTGTTACTGATAAAATCGGTGCACACGGGAGACTTTGCCCAGGGTTGGTCGTACAGCGATGTATCCGGATTAGGGAAACCAAAGCCCAACAGAATGTTAACGGCTTCATCACCACCCATATGCCATACGTTCAATGGCAAACCCGCTTCGGTGTACATCGCTTTAACGTCATTGATAACCGTGGTTAAAAAGTTATAGGTACCCGGCACACAAGGATTGATAAAACTGTCGTTGTAGTTTTGAACAGTTAAATAGCGCGAGGTGTCGTCTGGGTCGTCGATGCGTACATCAATACTTCTGGCATCACCTGAATTTCGGGCTCTTGCACGCATGGCAACAACGGCTGCGCGTGCATGTGCTGGCATATCGAATTCTGGAATGACTTCTATAAAGCGCGCGTTGGCGTAATTTAATAAATCGATAAATTGTGCTCTACTGTAGAAGCCTGTGCCCTGGTTGTTTGAATTTGGCCCAGAGCCCATTGCGGGCATCAGTGATTGAGTTTCAGTCACGTTTCCGTTTTCGTCTACGCTAAACTCGCGCTTCCCGCCAACTGAGCTGAGTTCAGGCAGGCTGGGAATTTCCAAACGCCAGCCTTCATCGTCGGATAAATGCATGTGCAGCTTGTTCAGTTTGTACGCTGACATTTGATCCATTAGTTTTTTCATTGAATCAACGGAGTGAAAGTTACGCGCAACATCTACGTGCATACCGCGAAAACCGAACCGTGGGCTGTCTGTTATTTCCACTTGTGGAATAGTGCCTACGCCTGGTTGTACTAAGGCGAGTAATGACTGCGCTGCATAAAACAACATGGTTTCATCGCTTGCGCTTATGCTGATACCAGTGCTGGCAACGCTAAGGCTGTATGTATTGGCAGGCATTGAAGCATCTATGCTTGACTGCAAAGGCACACCTGCGCTGGTGCTCATGAACAATGCTTGTCTGCTTTGCAGCGCACTAATACTGGCAGCTGGCAAATCCATGGAAGCAAACGAAAAGCCTGCGCCAATGTCTAGTACAGCATTTGATTGAACTATCGAACTTGGCTTTGGAATAATGCGACCGGCGATAGCGCTGGCACTAACGGAGGCCGCTGTTGCGGCAAGGCCTGCGTTGCGATCGAACCTGACTTCTGGTGTTGCAATAGCGTTGTTTTCACCAACAAATTCGAATCGATCGTTGCCAGTGATATCCATGGCGTAACGACTCTCATCGGTTTCTTCGTCAGTGTTGGCAATTAATAGCGCATCCCCACCACGTGCTATCCAGTAACGTGGTTGAAAGTCGGTTTCAACAAGATGATTAAATTCGGTAACCATCTTCACTGATTTTGCTGCGCCGCCGAATCCGCTGAACTGATCGTTAGGTGCCAGGTAATGTAAGTCGCCGTTAACATGCGTGACACTAAATTCGTTGCTGCTGACTTCCAGAATTCGGCGCGTGCTGTGAAAAAACAATTTCCATGCATTGTCATCAAGCGCACCATTGGCATCATTAATGTGCAGATTGACGATGCTGCACGAGTTATATTGAGCACCTAGTGAGGTGCAATCCAACCCCTCGGCTGTGCCCTGGTTGCCTGCAACCTGAAAAATGACGGCGGGTGAGTTCGCTAGGGTTGCTACTCGTGCCTGTCCATCTGTTTTAATCAATGGGTCATTGGGTGTTTCGGCCACACTTGCAACCGCAGTCCCGCTATGACTCAAGCCAGCATCCAGCAATGAGGTACTGGTATCGGGTGGGGTTGTGCCTGAACCGTCTGAGGTTCCAGACGTTGACGTCCCGGCTGTAGCGGTTGCCGTACCAGCTGTTGCTGTGCCAGCAGTAGTGCCTGCAGCGCCGTCGGTGGCAGTACCATCGGTGGCAGTACCAGCAGATGCAGTACCGTTGGTTGTGGCCCCATTGCTGGTTGTAGTGCCAGATGCGGTGCCATCGGCTTCGCCACTATCAGATGAACTGCAAGCGCTAATAACGGAGGCAACTCCAACTAGTGCTAGAACGGACAATATTTTCATGGATTCGGCCCACTGGATCGGTTAGGTGCCATATTATGCCCGCGTGGGTGTAATTTGCCGAGCCAGTATTCCCACATTGCTGCCACGTCATAGGACTATCGGTCCTTTATTGCCAAAAATGGGCGCAATCTCAAACCCGCTTAGCGATATGTAACAGGACTGTTAAAACTTCAGTGACACCTATTCGAAAACCGCTGCCAGTCGATTTTGGGCTGTTGCTCTTGGTCAGTGCCATTTGGGGATTTACCTTCATCTGCAATGATATTGCCCTGGACCATTTCAGACCACTGGCCATTGCGTGTTGGCGTATTGCCTTGGCCGGTCTGATCGTGTTCTTTATCTGTCGAATACGACAGCTTAAGATGCCGACAGATAAACGCTCACTGGTTACGCTCGCTTGTATAGGTGCGCTGAATGGTTTAGTGCCGTTTACCTTGATCGGTTGGGGTCAACAAACGGTCGATAGCGCCTTGACTGCCTTGTTACTTACGACATCACCGTTTGTGACTTTGCTGCTGAGTCATTTTATGACTGGTGATGATCGGTTTAGCTGGAATAGATTGTCAGGCCTGATGATTGGATTTGTCGGTGTGGCGATACTTTTTGGACAAGAAATACTTTTGTCCGGAAACAATGTATTTGGCATGCTGGCCATCATGCTGGCGGCTGCTTGCTATTCATTGTCAGCGATGCTGATTCGCAAACTGGCACATCTGCCAAGCCTTGTGATCGTGACTGGGTCATTGGTTGCAATGTGCTGTTTGGCAGTGCCGCTATTGGTGTGGTTGTATCCGCCCTGGCAGCAGGAAACTTCCACTAAAAGTTTGCTGGCACTGGTATTCCTGGCGATATTCCCGACCGCTATTGCCTATGTGTTGCGTGCTCATATTGTTAGGGTAAATGGAGCTGTTTTTATGTCTAACGTGGGTTACTTGATTCCATTATTTGCGGCACTGTGGTCATGGATATTTCTGGGTGAAATCCCAAAAGCCGTAATGTGGCTGGCCATGGCGTTAATATTTGCTGGAATCTACCTCGGTCAACGCCCTGCACGAAAGTAAGTTCTGGTGGAACCCCGACTGGGCGATATGGTCAATGTTCAAGTTGTATCTTGAGTCAGGTCTCGAGCTGCATCAGGCAGCGATCCCGGCATCGGACATGCAATCTATACTCCTGATAAGCCATACAAAATACAAGAAATAGGGAATTGGTAAAAAAATGAGCAAGAAAGCACCTTGGAAAGACCCAATGCCAGATGAGCAGTTCGACATTATGCGCGATATCGTTTCGGCCCCCAGTCCTGTTGGTCTGGAATCGGCGATGACGCTGGGTGTGTTGAAGCCCTATTTTGACTCTTTCATGCCCAAAAGCTGGGGCATGCATCAGCATGCGGGCAATGCCAGCGTGGTGTGGGATTCTCATCCTGGCAAAGACGACATGTTCTCAGTGATGATCATCGGACATGCCGATAAAATTCGCATGCAAGTTCGAAAGATCGGCCCTGATGGAAAAATCTGGATAAACAGCGACTCGTTTTTACCATGCACAATGATCGGGCATGAAGTCACGCTGTTCAGTGAAGACCCTGATGCACCCGGGGAGTATCGATCACTCAACGGCGGTACGATAGAAGCCTTGGGGGCTATCCATTTTTCTGAGATGGGACATCGAACGGGTGACAAAGGTATCCGCCCGACGCAACTGTATCTGGATTTGCAAATTCACGGTAAAAATAAAGCTGATCAGATTAAACGCTTGGGTATCAAAGCAGGCGACTCATTGTTATTAAAGCGCCCGATTAAGCGTGGCTTTAGTCCTGAAGCTTTTTACGGTGCTTATTTAGATAATGGTTTAGGGTGTTTTGTCACAGCCGAAGTTGCCAAGCTGGTTGCTGAAGCTACCGCACTTAAAAAAGTGCGTGTGTTGTTTGCTATTGCATCGCACGAAGAAATTGGTCGTTTCGGTAGTCGCATATTGGCCGGCGTGCACAAACCCGACGCGTTAATTGCGGTGGATGTTAATCACGACTACCTGGCCGCACCCAATATAGGTGATCGCAACATGACGCCTCTAACCATGGGCGAAGGCTTTACTATGTCGGTGGGTGCTATTGTTTCCGAGCAGTTAAATGCGCGAATTAAAACAGCTGCAGCAAAGCACAAGATTCCCATGCAGCTGGATGTCACAGGTCGCGATACGGGCACAGATGGCATGGCGGGTGTGTTGGCTAACATTGATAGCGCAGCAACGTCCATTGGTTTTCCCACGCGCAATATGCACACTATTTCTGAATCGGGTCACACGGGTGATGTGCTGGCCGCGATACATGTTATCTATCAAACGATCGCTGCGATGGATAAGGAAAAGGGCGATTTGCGCGAAACATTTAAAACGACTCACCCTCGTCTGGATGTCACGACAGAGTTGTCTCATCAGGGATTTGACAAGCTGGAGAGCTAGTGTAATGGTCGGGAAACAGGGTCTTGTGCAAGCCGTCAGAGGCGCTTGGGTGCTAGCTTTTGAGCCAAGCGGTTAGCCGATATGTGCGTAAATCGGTGTGCACAATCGTTAAATCGTCCGCCAATTAGCGACCAGTTAGAGGCATTTTATTAAAGTGCCAGCCGGTCAGCCGCTAGTTGTTGTGCAGGGATGCGTCCCGGGAGGGAGTCGAACCCCCGACCTGCCCCTTAGGAGGGGGCTGCTCTATCCAGCTGAGCTACCGGGACATTGTGGACGCGCAAGGCAGTATAACTAAAATACGGCTCCGTTTAACCACAGGTTTGCACTTAAAAATGCAGATGGGCACTAAACCAGAAGACTAAAAGTATGGCTGAATCAACACACAGTAAATTGTCGCACGGTGAACGCCGTGATTACGCCCGGGTCCAGGATGCGATTGGGTTGCAGGTTAAAAGGCTGCACGAATTACCAGCTGCCGGCGAAGTAAAAAATCAGATGGTGCAAGCCGGCAGAGTCAGGCGAGCCAACAAATATGACATCGAGGGCTATGCTGACGTCAAACGTGATTTCCCTGAAGTGTCCGAATACGTTGAAGAGCTTGAAGAGCGTATTCGCCAACTGCAACTCGAAGGCGCTGTCCCATCAGAAACACCCACTCACAAAGTCAGCTTATCGGCCAGTGGTATGGCGTTTGCCGATGACGTACTGATGTACCCAGGCGAACAGGTTGGCGTCACTGTCACTCTATTCCCAAGCTTAAAGCGTGTTGCCTGCGATGCGCGCGTGGTATCCGCTGGCGATGCGCCTGAAATTGCCAATGGTGATAAACACACTTATCGACTCAACTTCATCCGCATAACCGATGCCGACAAACAGGTTCTTATCGACCACGTTCAGGCATTAGTAAAAACCATCCCCAAAGAAGGCGAATAGGCAATCGTAACAATGGGGACGGAGGGATTTAAATGAAACAATGGGGACGGAGGGATTTAATTATGTCCACATGTACCATGTGGACATAATTAAATCCCTCCGTCCCCATTGTTTCATTTAAATCCCTCCGTCCCCATTGATTCATCCTAAACGTTTGTTCAGTTTCCTTTGCCCTCAGTTTGGTGCACACTTCTCCAAGATTAACTTTGACCTAAGTTGATTGATCTGGGTTAATAGGTCTAAGACAAAGCGATGGATTCGCTTTGCTCGTTCAAGTTTGTTTGCTTGTTCGGCATGTTGAATCAAAAACAAAGGAATGTTGATGAATGACTCTTATCGAGTACCGCGTTGCGCGCGGCTGGGTAGCCGTAAACAATGTATCTTACTGCTACGTTTATTATTGTTGCTGGCACCAATGCTGCTGGCACCCACTTCCGGTTTTGCCAATCCTTGTAAGGAAGATGATACGGGCAGTGTCGATTGCCCATCCCGGACCGACCCTGGTATAGCTAAGCCATCCGCCGCGACCTTTCGTCACGTCGGCAATCCTGTTGATGTCATAACAGGTCAAAAACAACAGCGCGAGATAGATTTTCAAGCATCTGGTTCGCTGTTGCATTTCAGTCGTTATTATCATTCAGCAAAAACAGACGCCAACTTTGGTTTGGGGCAGGGCTGGCGACACTCTTACTCTATCAAGCTGGTTGCGATGGGTGATGAGCGCCTGCGAATATCGCAAGCTGATGGCAGATGGATAGAATTTGCGCGTATTAAGTCTGATGACGCATCAGCTGTTTTTAAGGCGAACGCGCTTGCTGATGGATATATTCTACAAGACGGCGACAGTACCTGGCATTTGCCTGATGGTAAGTCGGTTCGTTTTACCGGGTCTTATCCTACACAAATCAGTTATGCGCACGGTGCAAAGCTGACGCTTTACTACCAGCAAAATCGACTGTCATCAGTAAGTGATGAGCAAGGCCGCACACTCCAATTTGACTATCATGAGCTAAACGCAGAATTACCTGGTTATACACAAACACATGCCGGCACCCATGCCGGCCATTTGCGATCAGTGGTGTTGCCGTCTAACGAACGTATTCGCTATAACTTTGATGCCAAGAAAAATCTAGTTAGTGCCGAATACGAAAACGACACCAGTCGAATCTATGCCTATACCAACAGCGTATTCCCACACCACTTAACGTCGATTAAAACGCGTTTGGGCGATGAGAGCAAAACGCGAGCCTGGACTTATAACGATGCGGGAAAAGTTGTGCGTTATGAGTCTGATCGGCCTGGAAAATCGTTGTCCCTTGATTACACCGAACCGGCATCTGGTGCGACGCTCGCTGAAACCCGCATTGCTTATTCCACAGGTCGGCAAGAACGCTTTGTTTGGAAAAAAACCGCAGCCGATCAGTCACCGGCCATTGTAGAAGTAGTCGCACAGGACTGTCCTACCTGCAAGCAGTTGCGTTTTCTGCCCCGTGCCGCGCAACAACAAACGGCGGCCGATGTGCTGGAGCAAGTTAGCCATCAATCAAATCAAGTCCAGTTTCAAACACCGACACAAACACCGACACCGACACCGACACAAAGGAATAACGCTGCGACAACGACTGCTATTGAAAATATCGATACCCTCAGTGTTGATTCGCTCAAGCCTGTGCCCAATTCGCTTGATCAAGAGTTGCAACTAAATGTTGATGGCAAGGCGTTTCAATTCAGGGTTGAGATTACCAGGCTAGGGGAGGTTGCTGATATCTATGTTGGCACGACATCGCTCGACCGGCTAAAGCACAAGTGGCGTGATGGTGATATCGAAGTGTGTGATGCACAGCCGTTGCTTCAGCGCAGCGATATTGAGCCACAGCCGCAAAAAGGCTGCTTAGAAGACTTGATGTACTTGATTGATCTGGCAGAAGAGATTGAAGATCTCAGTAGCGCTTATATTGCGCCGCCGGTAAGTTTCGGTGCTCGCAGTGGGTTTGTGGCGCCGGATGATTCAGATTGTTTGAAAAACCCTTTTGAATCTTGTGCCGAGCTTGAGCGCAATTTTGAGATGGCACAGCTCTCTGGCTGTGCCTACGCAGATGCGATATCGCATTGCGGAGAAAACTGGCAAAGCGTCAGTCCCGAGTCTATTGGTCTGTCAGCCGATCAGTTCGATAATGACCCTTTTTCAGCCACGCTGTATTATAACGAACAGACTGGAGAATATGTGCTGTCCTTCCGGGGAAGTGATGATGTTGAGGATTGGAAAGATAATTTTGGGCAAGCCGGCGGCAAAGCCACAGAACAATATCAGCAAGCCGTGGCGCTTGCTCTTGCACTACAGGAAGCATTGCCAGGTGAGACAATCTCATTTACCGGGCATTCGCTTGGAGGTGGATTAGCTACTGCCGCAGCTTTAGCAACAGGCGCGCAAGCTGAGGTGTTTAATCCTGCGGCGCTGCATCCGGATACTGCCCAGGAACTTGGATTGAACATTGACGATGCTGATCACCTTGTGGACGTGACAACAGTCGATGGTGATTTATTAACAGCAATACAAGAACCCAAACCAGGTCAATGGATAGAGCGCCATGAAGCCCCTGGAGATCACACCATGATAGGCAAGCCAAACGAACAATGGATTGAAGATCAGAAGCAGCATTACCCGTGGATTATTCGCAACGATGGCGTGGTATTGCATTCAATAGACGCCGTTACGGAGTCTGAAGCTTATCTGTTGGAAGAACTGTGCGGCATTACACCCGGTAGGGCATAGTACCGCTCAGTTGTCTGGTCAATGTTGCGATTTAAGGTGCAAATAGCACCTCAGCTGGAATGATTTGCTTAGCTACGCCCACGCCTGACCAATAAACGTTTAACGCTTCAGAACCACCCGATTGAAAATACGTTACCTCAATATCGTGTGAGCCAGCGGTTAAATTAATGGAACCCTGCGATTCTTTTACAGCATGCTTGCCGTTGTTATCAACAACCAGAAAGTTGTCAATATGCAACTGGGTACCATCATTTGATGCGGTGTAAAAAGTATACACGCCGGTATTTTCAACAAAAATTTTGCCGGTGAATCGATAACCGTAATGCAATACGCCGTTACTCGGTGGCAGGGTAAATTGAGCGGTGCTGCCCGTAGTCAACGGTGTAAGCTGATCAAAATCGGGTAAGGACGTCCAGTTTCCTTCGAAGTACTCAAATTGCAAATCTGAGCTTGCGGGTTCTGGCACTGTGTCCTGATCGGGGTCAGTGGGATCTGGGTCTGTAGCCGGGTCCGGGTCAGTGACAGTTGGGTCTGTTCCAGCTGTGTAATTAAAAGGTGCTGAACTCAGTGTAGCCATCGCCAAACTTTGTTTAGGCATACCTGCTGCCGACCAGGAGACATCGAGAGTATCCAAACCAGCTCGTTCAAAATACTCGACCAACACATGGTGTGTGCCCGAGCTAAGATAAATGCTTTCATTGAATTCGCGACTGGCGTGCAGGCCGTCGTTATCGACTAATACCTCACCATCAATACTCAAGCGACTACCATCATCAGAGGCGATATAAAAAGCGTATAAGCCGTCTTGTGGCACATCGATATAAGCTGCAAATCGAAAGCCGTAGTTATCGCCAACCTGTTTTTGCGCTAAAGAAAAATCAGGCTGCTGGCCTTGCGCCACTGGCGTTAGCTGATTAAAGTTTGGTATCGCAAACCACTGACCCTCAAAGTACTGATAATTAATCATGCCTGGAACAGCGTTTTGATCAGGGTCTATTACAGGATCAGGGTCGATTGTAGTCGTGCCAACACTGCCTGTTGCCAAAGCCGACACCGGAATGGCTTGCTTGGCAATGCCAGGGCCTGTCCAGGATATTAGCAGATTTTGACCAATAGAATTTTCAAAAAACTCCACTACGATGTCATGTTCACCTGCGGCCAACATCACAGAGCCCTGCTTTTCTATAGGTGGATGGGTGAAATCGTTGTCCACAATCACACTACCGTTAAGACTGATACGACTGCCATCATCTGATCGGCTGAACAGTGTGTAGTTACCCGTGGTCGGTACAATCAACTTGCCGCTAAATCGCATACCAAAAAGATCATCGCGATTACGCTCGCTTAAATTAAAGCCCGCACTCTGGCCTTGCTTAACAGGCGTTAACGCGTCGAAGTCGGGCAGCTTAGTCCAATTGCCTTCGTAATATTCGTAGTTGATCATGCCGGCTATGCCGTCAGCAGGCTCAGGGTCAGGATCAGTGCTAGTGCCGGGGTCTGTGCCAGTGTCAGGATCGGTTCCTGAGTCTGGGTCAGTACCTGTAACTGTATCGGGATCAGTTCCCGTGTCGTTCCCGATGCTGCCATCGGATGCCATCACGTTAAGTGGTATGACTTGTTTGCCAAAACCTGGTCCGTCCCACTCGACCAAGAGGCTATCGCCACCGGCAAATTCGAAAAATTCGACTTTAATTTTGTGTGTTCCAGCTGTAAGCGATATGGTTCCCGATTGCTGGACAATCGGATGCAATCCATCGTTAACAACAACTGTAATGCCATTAACCGATAATCTGCTGCCATCATCCGAGCTGGTGTAAAACGTATAGTCGCCGGCAGTGTCCACATTAAGATTTGCCGTAAAAACAAAGCCGTAATAGTCAGCAATAACACGAGGTGATAAGTCAAACCCATCGACTTCGCCTTCTTTAACGATGGTCTCGTTTGCAAAGTCAGGTAGCACAGTCCATTGACCCTCGTAGTAACGATAAGAGACTTTGCCGGGCAATGACGGTCCGGGGTTAGTGTTTTCGATTGTGCTTGGCGCAACCGGACTGCCAAGATCAACGGTAGAAATCGGGCGTTTATCAAATGTAGGTCCTTGCCAGGATGCCAGTAATGCATCCCCACCAGTAGCTTCGAAGAATTGCACCTCAATATCATGTTCACCGGCAGTGAGTGTGACCGAGCCTTCCTTTTCAAATTCAAAAGCATGTGGACCATCGTGATCGACAATCACGCCACCGTCGATGAGCAATCTGCTGCCATCGTCAGATGATAAGAAAAAAGTGTATTGGCCAGTGGCAGGAACATTGATGGTTGCGCGAAAACGGAATCCGTACCAGTTGTTGCGTTCCTTTTGATCGAGCGCGAAGTCGGTTTGTGTGCCTGTTTTAACTGGTGTCAGTGTATCGAAGTTCGGCAGTTGTAAAATTGCCCATGATTCTTCAAAGTATTCAAATTCTACGTTTGGTGATGTGTCGATAGCATTGTTTGGTTGATTTTCGTCTGTTACGTTTATCTGAATGGTGTGGCCTTCGCTTGGTGTACCGTCTTCATTAAGGCCGAATATCCAGTAGTAACCGGGCAACAGTACGTTTGGATTTGAGTTTAAACTCAGCTCGTACTCGCCGGCACCGGTCTTAACAGAATCGATTGGTACAAAGCGTTGGTCTGTGCTGTGATGATGTGTTATCGCAACTAGTCGAACCATATTAAATTCGGTAATGTCATTGCTGCCGTTTATTGCAACGGTATCACCAGGTAGTGCGGTCGAATCACCACTATTAATGACTGGTCGTTGAGCCGCCTGGCCTTGCGCATCAAATAAGTAAGGCGGAGAAAATATCTCGCCATTTTGATGGTTGGTTGCGCAATTACCACACAGGCCGCCACCAGCAGCGAGCACGCGAGCGTCTTTCAATAACAACGCAACTGAGTGATAGTTACGAGGCCTGTCAAGATCATCCAATACGCGCCAGGCTTGAGTCAGCGGATTCCACATTTCAGGTTGTAGCACAGTGCCTTCGTCACTGAACTGAATGCCGCTGGTGTTACCACCAATAACCATCACTTCACCATTTGGCAAGACAACACTGTTTTGCATGCTGCGCACATGTTTCATCGGGTCAATTTGCGTGATGATGGGTTGAGGTCCATTGACATCGATAACCATGGCTTTATTAGTAGCGTCTTCCTGATCACCACCACCGGCTACCAACATCTTTCCAATGTCGTACATCACCGTAGTGTTGTACAAGCGTGACGGGTCACCAGGGACCGCTTCACCATGATCGTGTACCGGGTCTTCGGTGTTCATGTAAATAGACAAAATGCCTGGCATGTGTCCAGGGTGAAAAAGTGAGCCGTCGGGTGCAACGTTTAATGCAGGGTACCAGTCGTTGTGAATTTCATTTTCATGGTCGAGTATGCTTTGCAAGTCAATGTCGGGCAACAAGCTCCAGCCTTCCCCGTCCGTCCATAGTTCCGGATAGGGTGATGCATTTGTACCGAGGGATGTGAAAACTTGCCCGGATGCCAGCGTTGTGCTTGTCGGGTACCAGCGCGTTAATGCCATAGGTTCGATCTCGGTAAATTCTCCTTGATCAAAAACACTGGTAGACGAAACGGTTCTGCCGCCGCCTGCGACAAATACTCTGCCATCTTCGAGCATGGATACACCCGCACAGAACATATCGTGCGTGCTGTTTGGTGTGTCGACAAACGAGCCATCAAGAGGGTCGTAAATGGTGCCTATGGTTGATTCTAATTGACCGCCAAAATTATCGACTTCTTGAGAAGACCAAGCGACGATACGGCCATCGGGTAAGTTAGCGGCTCCGGTTGCAATCAGGGGCCAATCGAATGTCTCACCCCAAAGGCCAACACTAATCCAGTCGGTTTCTGTATATGCAGCACCGAGCGGCGGTGGTTTTACATAGGCTGGATAACTCTGCGCAAGCTCTGCCCAGTATTCATCGCCACCTTGTTCGGGGTTGGTGCCTGAGTCAGTGGCATTGGCTTCGTCAAGGTCACTTGCATGCGGGTCCAGGTTTCCACCATCACAAGCCGCGAGCAGTAGCAGGCATGCGCAGACACCGAGTGTTTTTGCGTTTGAGGTGAATCGCTTTGCAGGTGCAATGGCAGGGTCAATTTTTTTTATTCGGTTCATTTCAGGCTTTTTTTAGATAGTGCTACCCATCCAAAATAGCGTGGTAGCTACAACCAAAAACGGTGCACATAGAGCGCCAAATTAGCCTCTTTAGATCGTTTGTGGGACTATCCAGAAGGGAAAAAATGTGACCGGATTAACGCTATGGGCCTTGGCTTTTGCCGTCCGGCCGTTTTCAAGCTTGCTGGGTTTGAAACTGCTGTAACACCACACAAAGATGCTTTGCCAGCCAATCTTGCTGGCTGGTGTCGCCAATAAAGCCAACATGACCTCCGTATTGCGAAAGTTCGAGTGCAACGGATGCGCCTAGTTCTGAGTCTTTTGGCACGACATCGGTTGTAAAGAACGGGTCGTCTAAGGCGTAGAGTATGTGAGTTGGTAGCGCAATAGTGGCTAGGTATTGTCTGGCGCTGCACCGAGTGTAGTAGTCGTGTACATCTTTAAAGCCATGTAAAGGTGCGGTCAGAGCATCGTCAAATTTCCAAAAATTATCCAATGCCTTGGTAGCCTCTGGCAAATTTAAATTGGGGTAGCGTTCTCGTTTGGCTTCGTGATGTTTTCGCATAGCGGCCAGTAAGTACCGTTGATAGCCACGCGTTATTCCAGTGTTGAGTTTGTCTGCACCTACACTTAACACCAACGGCGGACATACGCCAATAGCGCCGGAAAGTTGGCATCTCTGGCTTTGTTCACCAAGGTACTTCAGTAAAGCGTTTGCGCCTAACGAATAGCCAATGGCATAAAGCCGGTCCGTTGGAAATCGCTGATGCACTAAGTTAATTAAAAAATGAATGTCCTCAGTTGCCCCCGAATGATAAGAGCGGGCCAATCGATTTGGTTCGCCACTGCAACCACGCCAATGCATAAACACTGGTCGCATACCATGAGTTTCCAATTGTGCAAATACAGCTTTTGCATAAACGCTGTTAATGCTGCCTGCTAAACCATGAAAAATACAAACCCACGGTCCTGTGTTTTTTTTACTCCAGTTTATATCCAGAAAGTCGCCGTCTTTAAGCTCAATTCGCTCGGCGTCTGACTCTATTGATGGGGATTTGGCGAACTTGCTTGCGACAATCGTTTGTAAATGAGGGTTGCGTAACCACCAGCGCGGACTAAATTTACTCTTACTAATCACAAGTAATGACTCAACAACAATAAAAGCTTATGCGCATTCTAGTTGCAAACGACGACGGGTATCAGTCGACAGGCATTGGTGCGCTTCACAATGCCATGTGCCGCCTCGGGCATTCGACTATTGTCGCACCTGATCGAAATTGCAGTGGGGCAAGCAGTTCTTTGACCTTATCTCGCCCAATTTCCGTCAAACAACACGCCGAAGATGTTTATTCAATGGACGGCACACCGGCTGACTGCGTCAATATCGCGCTTAGCGGCCTGATCGAGGGCGAAGTGGATATCGTTGTTAGCGGTATCAATGATGCGCCAAATATGGGAGATGATGTCCTGTATTCCGGCACAGTCGCAGCAGCCATGGAAGGGCGATTTTTAGGCAAACCCGGCTTAGCACTATCAATGGCAACACCCGAACCTGCTCACTATGAGACCGCAGCACTTGTTGCTGAAAAAATTGTATCAAGATTAGTCGTGGCACCTTTGCCCAGTGACACTATACTTAACGTAAACATACCCGATATTGCAATGTCTCAAGTAAGAGGTCTTAAACTGACTCGTCTTGGTACACGTCACCCTGCGGCAAACGCGATAGAACAGACTAGCCCAAGAGGCGACACGATTTTCTGGATTGGCGCGGCGGGGGAGATAAATGATTGCGGGGATGGAACCGATTTTCACGCTGTGTCTGAGAACTTTGTGTCAGTGACACCTTTAACAGTAGATCTGACCAACACAGAAGCTTTGCAACCTGTTGGCGATTGGCTGGAGCAATTATTTTGATTTTAAGTCCAGTACAAATCTCCGGCATCGGAATGACATCGCAACGCACGCGAAATCGCATGGTGCACCGACTGCGTGAACGCGGTATCGAAAATGAAGCCGTACTTGAAACACTGGCATCAGTGCCGCGCCATTTATTTGTCGACGAAGCCATGGCAACGCGTGCTTATGAAGACACGTCTTTACCCATCGGCGATGGTCAAACCATATCTCAACCCTATGCTGTGGCCAGAATGACCGAAGTACTGTTGGAACAAGGGTCGCTAAAAAAGGTATTGGAAGTTGGCACGGGCTCCGGCTATCAATCGGCCATCCTGTCTCAATTGGTGGGTACCGTTTACACAGTAGAGCGTATTCGCAATTTACTCGACAAGGCGCGCCATCGATTTCGAGCACTTGAGTATCGTAACGTTCATACACGACATAGCGATGGCAGTTGGGGTTGGGGAACTAACGGTCCCTTTGAAGCCATCATAGTCACCGCAGCGCCAGCGTCTGTACCTGAGCCGTTGCTTGCGCAGCTTTCGCTCGGTGGTCGCATGATTGTCCCGGTTGGAAATCAACACACGCAACAGACGCTGACTGTCATTACACGAACCCAAGACGGTTTCGAGCGAAAAGAGCTTAGCGATGTAAAGTTTGTGCCTTTTCTATCAGGCAAGTCGTAGAGTTTGTCTACCGTTGAAGGCTACAGTGCTTTTTGTGTTGCACACTTTTCCGTCAAATCTAATTGCCAAAAAATCTTGTTAAACTGAAATTCGTTCTGGCAGTTCTGAAAATGCGGTCTATACTTTTTTGTCGGGTGATCATACTGAGCGCACACATCTATGACCGAACAATAGACCTGCGCATTAGTAATAAAAAAAATTAAAAATGTAGAACGTCACAGGCGTTACTACTAAAAATAAAGATCATTTCGTCGGTTGTTGGGACAACCTTGCATAGCTGCTTAAATCTTTTAAGAGTGTGCATCAGACACGAATGAATTGATCAATGAGAAATGCGCTGTCATTAAACTGCATTATTGTAACTGCCGTCACAATTGGGGCTTGTTCCTCAGTGCCTGAGGTAGAAAACCGCCTGCAATCCATGCAATTACACTCTAATATGTATGTGGTCCAGGCGGGTGAGACTGTTCAATCGATTGCCTATCGATATAGGCTTAGCCCTGAAGAACTTGTCGCCTTGAACCCCGGCTTGAAACAATCGATTGTGGCTGGCCTCCGAATCAATGTTCGCCCTGGCACGGTTTTGTCGCCAGAGATCAGAGCGAGAGCAAAAGCAGATTACGGTGCAGTGCGCCAACCACAAATTGTGGATAGAGCATCAACACAGATAAGTCCTCAGCAAAGTGTACTTGCTAACAACGCAGCGCCAAGTAAAGAGGTTGTTATAGAGTCAGTCGCGGTGAACCCCGAAATTGTTCCGCAGCGAGTACCTCAGGTTATTCAAGAACAAGTACCCACCGAACAAATAATCACCGAAATTCCCGCCACATCATGGTCTGACCAGCCGATTGTCGCGCAAAACAGTTTCAACGAAGAAATTATCCCCGACACGCTGGATTATGAGCCGGTTCAAGCTGATAGAAGCGCCATGAATGCCGAGCTTGAACAGTACCTGGGCGAATGGACTTGGCCAACTAACGGTCAGGTGGCACGTGAATTTGCACCAAGCGAAGTCGGTGGGCAGGGCGTTGATATCGCAGGCGTGCCGGGCCAGGACATCAAAGCGGCCATGACCGGTACGGTGGTTTATTCGGGCAGAGATTTAAGCGGTGGGGGTAATCTGATCATTGTTCGTCATAGCGACAACTTAATGACCACTTATTCGCATGCTGACCAGTTATATGTTGCAGAAGATGATCAAGTGGCTGCCGGGGACCCAATTGCGAGTCTCGGATCGAACGCTGGGGTGTCTGTTCTGCGATTTGAGGTACGAAAAGATGGTAATCCATTGGATCCCATGAAATTTCTTCCTTTGCGGTAACTTAGGCGTGACTTAGAGATTTTGCCTAACAAATGTAAAACAGACTAATTTACGTAACAAAGTGCACGTAAGTTATTGTAACATGTACAAATTGGCTAGTTAATTTATAATCGACTTTTGTCGGTGGATTTTGTTGTGGAGACAAACACGTAATGGCTATTGAAGAACGATCTGGCTGGGCAGCATCAGAGACCGAAAACGCTAATGTGGCTGCTAACGCGATAGTGGACGACGCGGAGCAGGTTGAAGAAGTCGAAGAAGAGCCTGAGGAGCAAATTACGGCCAGTAAGCTGCGTGACGCCAGTCGCAAAGAGATGGACGCAACGCGTCTGTATTTAAAAGAAATAGAACACTCTGAACTGCTCACAGCGGACGAAGAAAAGTTCTACACACGCAAGGCTCAGGCTGGCTGTGACAAGTCCCGGGCTAAAATGATCGAATGCAACCTGCGTTTGGTTGTGAAAATTGCTCGCCGGTATATGAATCGCGGCTTAGCTTTACTTGATTTAATCGAAGAGGGCAATTTAGGTTTAATTCATTCAGTTGAAAAATTTGACCCCGAACGCGGTTTTCGTTTTTCAACTTATGCTACGTGGTGGATTCGTCAAACCATTGAACGCGGCTTAATGAATCAGACCCGCACTATAAGATTACCAATACACGTTGTTAAAGAAATGAACGTGTATATAAAAGCCGAGCGTCGTTTGCAACAATCGTTAGATCGCGAACCAACCGCAGAAGATATTGCAGCCACTGTAGAACGCCCGGTAGCTGATGTTAAACGATTACTCGGACTTCGAGATCGCGTAACCTCAGTTGATGTAGCTATCGGTAAAGATGGGGAACGTCCATTATTAGACATTATTCCAGATGAAAATAACGTTGACCCTTCAATGTTGTTACAAGACGAAAGAGTTAATTCAAACATCAACGACTGGTTAGAAAAGCTTGAATCAAAGCAGCGAGAAGTACTGGTTCGTCGTTTTGGTTTGCACGGCCATGAGAAATCCACACTTGAAGAAGTGGGCCAGGAACTGGGTGTGACTCGCGAACGTGTCAGACAAATTCAAATGGAAGCGCTTAAAAGATTGCGCCGAATTTTAGAAGGCAGCGGCTACACTGCAGAAAATTTGTTTATGGCTTAGACCGCATTTAGCTCAAGATACTTAGCTGATTTATCTTGGCTAGTATGTATAATTGATGGCGACGTAATCAAACGTCGCCATCAATTACGCTTTACAACCTTTCCTCACTTTGTTTAGTTTTTTTATTTCAACTTTTTCTTTTTAGCCATTTTAGACCCGTCAGTTATTCTTCAATTTGCAACATGGCCGCTGCAACCGGACGGTCCTCGTTTATCAACACACTATAAGTTCGACACGCAGCTCGCGTGTTCATCACCTCCAGCGCTATATCGTGGGCTTTCAATTCGGCCAGTAGTTTCATGTCGGGAAACGTGTGATTTTGGCCTGTGCCCAGCAGTACGATTTCTGGTTTCTCACAACCCTGACTGCCGTCGAACAACGGTTCAAAGTGGGCCAGTGACAAAGTGACCAGATCACCTTCAAACCAGTTCTCCACCACCCGGCTGGCCGTTATCAGGATGTTCTGGCTGTATTCGGTGCCGTTAATGCTGATTGAGCCGGGGCCGTAGTGGCTGATTAAATTCTGTGTGCCAGATTCGAGTTGTATTTTCATGAACCTCGGTCTAATTGAGCGAATAGGACTTAATTTACATGTGCGGGTGCTTAGACCTGCACGGCGGTGAGCAGACTCGTATAATAAGCGAACTATGATACTCGGCTCAATGCGCGATGGGGTAATACCATCGTCTTGCCAAACGGAGATTTTGTTTGAAACCGGTCAATATTGGTCTTCTCGGATTCGGAACCGTAGGGCAAGGCGTTGCCAACATTTTGGTTCGCAACGCTGCTGAAATTGAGCGTCGCGCTGGTCGTGGCATTCAGGTGAAAGTCGCCAGCATTCGCTCTCAGGGTGAGAATGTAGCGGCAAGTCTGGGTATCGATACCACGACCGACCCGCTAAGCATTGTCAATGATCCTCAAGTCGACATTGTCTGCGAAATGATGGGTGGTGAGCAGCCAGCCCTCGATTTAATCATGACCGCCATCAGCCAGGGCAAGCACGTTATAACGGCCAATAAAGCACTCGTTGCGATTCACGGCAACGATATTTTCGAGGCAGCCAGAAAATACGGTGTGATTGTCGCTTTCGAACCGGCGGTTGCCGGTGGCATTCCAATAATTAAAGCAATCAGAGAAGGGCTTGCTGGCAATCGTATCGACTGGCTTGCCGGAATCATCAATGGCACCGGCAATTTTATACTCAGTGAAATGGCGGCCAAGGGGCGTGATTTTGCTGATGTTCTGGCTGAAGCTCAGGAATTAGGTTATGCAGAAGCTGACCCTGAATTCGATGTAGAAGGCATTGATGCGGCACATAAACTCACTATCCTTGCGTCTATAGCGTTTGGTATTCCCTTGCAGTTCGATGCAGTTTTCACTGAAGGTATCAGTAAAATTGAACCAGAAGATGTGGCGTATGCAACCGAGCTGGGATATCGGATAAAGCATTTGGGTGTGGCAAAGCGCCGGCCCGATGGTGTTGAGCTGCGCGTTCATCCAACACTTATCCCAGAAGAACGATTAATTGCTAACGTTAATGGGGTGATGAATGCCGTTCTGGTGCAGAGTGACGCTGTTGGCCCGACGCTTTACTACGGTCCCGGCGCAGGTTCTGAACCAACCGGTTCATCTGCGGTGGCGGATGTGGTAGACGTGGTTCGAGCGCTAACCACCGACCCTGAGCATCGCGTTCCGCATTTAGCTTTTCAATTTGACGCACTGTCTAAGCTACCCGTATTAAAGCCAGCAGATTTTGAGTCTGCGTACTATGTACGCTTGCATGCTGTCGACAAGCCTGGTGTCATGGCCGATATCATGAGTATTTTTGGTTCACTTGGTATAAGCATCGAAGCCATCATTCAAAAAGAGCCTGCTAACCAGAATACGGACTCTGTCACTGATGTGCCTATTATTTTGTTGACTCGTACCGTAAAAGAGGGTTTGGTGCTTGAGGCAATTAAAAAAATAGATGCGCTAAGTTCTGTTACCGAATCGATTCGAATGATGCGGGTTGAATCACTAGGGTGACAAAGCTCATTCGCTTGCAAGTAAGTTGTTTCAATAAGTAATTGCTAATTAAGTGCCATTAAAATTACCTAATCTAAAACGAATTCAGATATGTCTAAGTCTACTCACTATCAAGGTTTGATAGAACGCTACAAAGACCGTTTACCAGTTGATGCTAATACACCTGTCATCTCTTTAAACGAAGGTAACACGCCGCTGATAAAAATGGTCAACATACCAGCTATGATTGGTAAATCAGTCGACATGTACGTGAAGTTCGATGGCCAAAACCCAACCGGTTCTTTTAAAGATCGCGGCATGACCATGGCTGTGAGTAAAGCGGCAGAGAAGGGTGCCAAGGCTATTGTTTGTGCATCTACAGGAAACACATCCGCGGCAGCCGCAGCTTACGCTGCACGCGCGGGTATGACGGCATTTGTATTAATACCGGAAGGTAAAATTCCGATGGGCAAGCTTGCGCAAGCCATTGCGCATGGGGCGGTAGTGTTACAGATACGCGGTAACTTTGATGATGGCATGCGCCTGGTTAAACAGATCGCCGGTGAAGCGCCCGTTGAAATTGTCAACTCGGTTAATCCGTTTCGATTGCAGGGTCAAAAGACTGCTGCATTTGAAATCGTTGAAGCGCTGGGTCGGGCACCTGACTATCACTGCATACCGGTTGGCAACGCGGGTAATATATCCGGCTACTGGATTGGGTACAGCGAAGCCTGTGGACACAACACTGCGTCTTGTACTTTATGCGATGGCAGCTGCCCCTATCTAGAGAACCCGTTGACAGACAGCCGACCTGTCATGGTTGGGTATCAAGCTGCAGGAGCAGCGCCATTTTTAAGAGGTGGCCCTGTTGATAATCCAGAAACTGTGGCTACGGCCATTCGCATCGGTAATCCGCAAAGCTGGGACTTGGCAAAAGCTGCCGTCGAAGAATCCTCTGGTTGGTTTGATGAAGTTACTGATGCCGAGTTACTCGAAACACATTCGTCGTTGGCCAGTAAAGAGGGCGTATTCTGTGAGCCGGCATCTGCTGTGTCTGTTTGCGGTGCACTGCGAGACATTAAGTCTGGCAAAATTCCAGAAGGCTCGTTGATTACATGCACGGTTACAGGGCATGGTCTAAAAGACACAGCAACAGCCATTGAAGGTAGAGACCCTGTGCAAACGGTGGATGCAGAATTGGAGTCGGTGAAGGCCGCTATATTAAGCCACCTGTAGTTGAATGTATTAAGGATTAAGATTTGGAATTGAGCAGTGTTGTGCCGTGGGGAAGATCTTTCTCAGAATACCAAGAGATTTTTTCCCTAAGCAAAGACGATCTGGAAAAATCCATTTTGGGTTGTGGTGATGGTCCTGCGTCCTTTAATGCTGAGCTTAGTAAGCGTGGTGGAAATGTCGTTTCTGTTGACCCAACGTACGAGTTCAGCGTTGATCAGCTGAGAAGCCGGATTGATCAAGCCTACGATGAGATCATGCCCCAGGTCATCGACAATAAAGACAGGTTTGTCTGGGAACGAATTCGCTCGGTAGAAGATCTGGGTCATGTGCGAATGAGCGCCATGAACGAGTTTATTGAAGATTTTCAGGCAGGAAAGGCATCGGGTCAATATTTAGCTGAATCGCTACCAAGTTTAAGCTTTAAGGATAAACAGTTTGACCTGGCGCTGTGTTCGCATTATTTATTTCTGTACAGCGAGCATGTGAGCCTTGCGCAGCATATTGCGTCCATTAAAGAACTGTGCCGAGTTGCTAAAGAAGTCAGAATTTATCCATTGGTATCACTCAATGGCGAAGAATCACCCCATTTAAATCAAACAATAGTCGCATTAAACGAATTGGGCTTGGCGTGTACTTTAGTGAATGTAGAGTATCGGTTTCAAAAGGGTGCTACACAGATGTTAGTGGTGCAGTCGGCAAAGCACGCTTAACAAAAAGCAAAGGACTTAGTTGACATGAAATGTAGAACATGAAAATCGGACACTGGGTTCACTCGATTGCATGCCTTTCAATTTGCAAACCATGAAGGAGATAACTACATGTCTTTCGAATTCTTTTTAACCTCTTTAGTGGTTGTATTATTGCCGGGCACTGGCGTGATCTACACCATTGCGATTGGTTTAGGCCGGGGTTTCAAGCCCAGTGTTGCTGCAGCACTTGGTTGTACATTCGGTATTGTGCCAGCGGCGGTGGCCAGTATATTGGGACTAGCTGCAATTTTTCATACCAGTGCAATAGCGTTCCTTTTCGTCAAGTACCTGGGAGTCGCCTATTTGTTTTATATGGCCTGGAGTATTTTGCGGGACGACAGCCTGATGCAAGTCAACGAGAACGTTGTTCAGAAATCTCTATTTAGAACGGCATTGGAAGGGACGCTTTTAAATGTACTTAACCCAAAACTCTCCCTGTTTTTTCTGGCGTTCCTACCTCAGTTTGTACCTCTGGAGAAAGCCGGTTCAGTTGGCTATTTGGCGTACCTTGCTTTGGTATTCATGCTAATGACGTTTGTCGTATTTGTTGTCTACGGTGCGTTTGCCGCAAAAGCGAGAACGTACGTTATTGAATCGCCCGGCGTCATGCTATGGATTAAACGCTCCTTTGCCGGGACATTTGCGTTTTTGGGTTTAAAACTGGCGCTTGCTGATCGATGATCATTTAAGTCAGGGCGAACGGGTAGGTCGTCTGGCCACTCAGGCAGAGTGTTCGGCAGCGTTTTGCAATCGTTCAGTATCGAATTTGGCGTTCTGCAGATCGCCAAATCGTTTCAGGTAGTTAAGGTATCTGTCGCGACTAATGTTTTCAGAACCCATGCTGGTTAAATGTGGGTTTTCCAATTGGCAGTCTATCAAATCATATTTGCCAGACTGAGCCAGATGAACCAAAGCAACTTTTGAGGCGTCTCGTTCGCGCGAAAACATTGATTCACCTATAAACACAGTACCGAGTTGTATGCCGTAAAGGCCTCCTACCAGCCGCGGTCCCATCCACACTTCCAATGAACGCGCAAAGCCATATTCGTGCAATTTGCAATAAGCTTCAATCATGTCATCGGTAACCCACGTACCGCTGCTATGGGCACGTGGTGCGCCGCATTGTTTCATGACTTCACGGTAGGCGAGGTTGTCAGTGATTTCGTACTTGCCACTGCGTATGGTTTTTCCCAGACTTTTGGTCACGCGGATATTTTCTGGCCGAATAATGCAGCGTGGGTCAGGTGACCACCAAAGAATCGGCTCGCCTTCTTCGTACCAGGGAAAAATACCAGAGCGATAGGCGTTCAGCAGCCGGCCGGGGCTTAAATTGCCACCTGCCATTAGTAAGCCATCTGGCTCACTCAACGCTGTCCTGACATGCGGAAAATCTGTCAGTTCGTCGTCCGGTGCTAAAAAAGGTATGGGCATAAAATTGCCAGCTCGCTTTGCTCTTAAGCGCTAGGTTCAGATGCGCTATTCTTTAACAGGTTCAATAATGCGCTCAGTGTGCAGCGCGTCGTTTTTAAACGGTAACAAATTCGCCAGTTCGGCGCACCTATGTTCTACATGTTGTGTTTCTTCGTTAAGAAACTCTGCAATGGCTTCTCTGAAACCTGAATGCGCAATATAGTGCGCTGATCGAGTCAATGTAGGTAGAAACCCCCTGGTGATCTTGTGCTCACCCTGAGCCCCCGGTTCGAAAATCTTGATCTTATTTTCGATGCAATACTCGATACCCTGGTAGTAACATGCTTCAAAGTGCAGGCTGTTACGTTCTTCTCTGCATCCCCAATATCTACCGTAAAGTACTGTTTTTCCTACAAACATCACCGAACAGGCAATTGGTTTTTCGGGCTTTACTACGGTTTCATCGTAGACCAGCACAATGAGTACATTATCACCAAATACCGCTCCGATTCGATTAAAAAATTCTAAAGTGAGAGATGGATTTCCCCACTTTCTGTCGAAGGTGGATTGATACAACTCATGGACCCAAGACCACTCTTGTTCCGACAGGGTACTTCCCATGCGCCTGTCTACCTTTAACTTCGCATCAGTAACATAACGACGTTCGCGCCTGATAGTTTTACGACGCTTGGCTGTGCAGTGACTCAGAAAATCCTCAAAGCTTTCGTAGTCTCTGTTGTGCCAGTGATATTGGCAGTCAATACGCTTTAGCAGATCTGGTTTGGGTGCTCCATCTTCACGGTTATCAGCAGGGTTGTCTTTGGTTTCGTGCTCTGCATCGCTTGGGTCTTTAGCGCTTTGTTTTGCTGTGCTGCTCGCAGGCTTTGCTATGTGCAGCACCTGACTTTCGGCTTGGGTTATAAACAACCAGTGCACGCTTGAGTATTTTTCGCTGTGACAAAATTGCTTTGCAGCATTCGCAAATAACGTGAGCGTTTCGGCGTAGTCAAGATCATGATGCACCAATATGCGCTGACCTGTGGCCGGCGTAAATGGGATGCTGCAAACCAACTTGGGGTAATAGGGCATGTTGTTACGTTCGTACGCTTCTGCCCAGGCCCAGTCAAATACAAATTCACCGTACGAATTTGTTTTTAAGTACGCAGGCATAGCGCCCACAAGCTTTTTATCGTTGCTGTTTTCACTCCACAGAAAAAAGTAGCGCGGATACCAGCCATTGTGTTGCCCCAGGCAGCCGGTTTTTTCCAATGTGTTTAGAAACTGGTGCGTTAAAAATGGATTACCGTCGTTACACAGCGCATTCCACTCATCAGGTTCAATACCCGCAAGCGTGTCTCGTATTTCAATGCTTTGATTTGCAGTTGATGTTGCGTTGTTTGCCACAGAAGCCGTTCGCTGGTTAAGTTTCGCTGGAGTTTTTAATATCAGCTTTTTTGGCTTTCCTGAGAATCCAGGTACTTCTCTGCATCTAGCGCCGCCATACAGCCTGTCCCTGCAGAAGTAACGGCTTGTCGATAAATATGATCCATCACATCTCCAGCTGCAAAAATTCCCGGCACGCTGGTGGCTGTGGCATTGCCGTCTGCTCCACCGTGTACTTTTATATAGCCACCGTTGATATCCAACTGTCCATCGAAGATGCCGGTGTTTGGCTTGTGCCCTATAGCTACAAAAATGCCCATTAAGTCGATGTTTTGTTCTGCATCAGTTTTGGTGTGCTGGATTCGCATGCCGGTCACGCCCGATTGATCACCCAGCACTTCTAGTAAAGTGTGATCCCACATGATGGTGATGTTGCCGTTTTTCTCACGATCAAACAGCTTGTCTTGCATAATTTTCTCGGCCCGCAATGAATCGCGCCGATGCACCAACACAACTTCACTACACAGGTTAGATAAATACAGCGCTTCTTCAACGGCTGTGTTGCCACCGCCAATGACAGCCACCTTTTGGTTCTTATAAAAGAAGCCATCGCAAGTGGCACAAGCTGATACACCTCGGCCTTTGAATTTTTCTTCCGATTCCAATCCTAAGTACATGGCGCTGGCACCGGTGCTGATAATGATTGAATCGGCAGAGTAACGAACGGTATCACCCTGTAACTCGTAAGGGCGTTTGCTGAAATCCACTTCATTAATATGATCAGAAATGATCTGTGTATCGAAACGCGTTGCGTGTGCCTTAAAACGTTCCATGAGCTCGGGTCCCATAACGCCCTCGGCATCAGCCGGCCAGTTTTCCACATCAGTGGTGGTGGTTAATTGACCACCTAGTTCAATCCCGGCAATAACCACAGGTTTGAGGTTGGCGCGCGCGGCGTAAACAGCTGCTGTGTATCCGGCTGGCCCTGAGCCAATAATGATCAATTTATGGTGTTTTAAGTCGCTCATCTTGATTTCTAAGTCAGTAATTCAATACCTGCAGGATACTACGGATACCAGCTGAGCAGGCCACCTCCAAATGTGTCTGCTACACTCTATTTAGCCGGTGTAAATGATCACCGAGCGTCCGATTTAACTCAATATTGTCGCAGGATTGGAATTGGCTCAAGCAACCAAGAAGCGCTCGTCGGCGGGTAAGCGAAGTAGTGCTGCGGCGAAGCAGAAAGAGGCCGCCGCACTGGACCGTGCACAAACAAGGGCTCTTGCGTCTGCGACCCTGAAAAACGGTGCCGCGATCGACCAAATGAAGCGGGTCTTCCGAGAAGTAGGCGGGATAGTTTGTTTTTTTGCCGCTATTATTTTGGCGCTGGCGCTGTTTACTTTTAATGTTAACGACCCCGGCTGGTCCCACACAGGCACGGGCACCGAGGTCAATAACAGCGTTGGGCGTGCGGGTGCGTTTTTCGCCGACGTGTCCCTGTCGTGGTTTGGATACATGGCGTACCTGATTCCAGCTTTGCTGCTGGCGGGTGGTTGGGTTTTGTTCAGTGAGCATCGCCGAAAGAAGCCGCGCAAGTATCAACCGTTTGCCTTTATTCAGGTCATTGGTGTCGCTTTGCTGTTGTTCACCGCCAGTGGCTTGGCCGATTTGCACTTTGGTGTGACCAACAATGCGCTGCCTGAAAATATATACGGTGGTGGCATTCTGGGTTCGAAAGTGGCTTCCAGTCTGGTCGTGTTACTCAACGCCCTTGGCACCACGCTACTACTGCTGGCTTTGTTCTTTTGTTCATTAACCATGGTCTTCGGCACGTCGTGGATTGCTCTGATAGAACGCATGGGCGAATTGGTTATAAAAGTTATCGATCGTAGCAACGATGCAGTGGCAAAATTCACCGGTAGATTTGAAGAGCGCCGCAAGGTACGTGCTGCTGATGCTGCTCGTCGTGAACGAGTAAAGTCCGTGCCTGTAGCGACTGTTGGCGACCCCCTGTTCGACAGTGATGACATGGGCGTTCCCAAAACCGGCCTTGCTGCCGCGTTAGCTGCAGCCAGAGACAGAGCGAAAAGTGCGGCTCAGTCCATTGGTGCAAAATCGTCAGCCGATGCAGCCGGACATTCATCTGGATTGGCCGATGCACCTGACATTGACGCACGACTCAGTGGCGCGTTGGCATCACAAGATAAGATCGCAGTCGCAGCTACTCCTGTTAAACAAGCATTGGCAAGGGCTGATGCTGCCAGAGCTGCTGCTGATAAAACAACTGATGCTGCACCATCGAAAGCCGCGCTGCGAAAACCGGTCGCTTCCAGTGTTGCGGCTGCTGATGAGCCGGTTAGTGAAGCTGCGCCACAACGCAAGAAAAAAATTGCCATCAAGCAACGGGTGCCGGAACAAAAGCAAACAAAGTTGTTTCTGGATGTCCCAGATTCAGAACTACCACCGATTTCATTGCTTGATGCGCCAGAGCCTCAGCGACCCGGCTTTAGTGATGCGGAGTTAGAAGGTCTGTCGCGATTGTTGGAAGACAAGCTGGCCGAATTCCGTATTACCGTCGAAGTTGTCGCCGTTCATCCAGGGCCGGTTATTACACGATTCGAAATGCAATTGGCTCCGGGCATTAAAGCAAGCCGAATCACCAATTTATCGCAAGACATTGCGCGCTCACTCTCTTTGGTTAGTGTGCGCGTTGTTGAAGTGATACCGGGTAAATCAACCATTGGTATCGAGGTGCCAAACGAGCATCGTGAAATTGTTCAGCTAAGCGAGATGCTGCAATCGGACGAGTACAACAAAAAGGCTTCACCGTTGACGTTGGCATTAGGCAAAGACATCAGTGGACAGCCAGTGACTGCAGATTTAGGCCGTATGCCTCACTTGTTAGTTGCCGGTACAACGGGTGCTGGTAAGTCGGTTGCCGTGAATTCGATGTTGATTAGTCTGCTTTACAAAGCGACGCCAAATGATGTGCGCTTAATATTAATCGATCCCAAAATGCTGGAACTCAATGTATACGATGGTATTCCGCATTTGCTTACCCCTGTTGTCACTGACATGAAGGAGGCGGCTAACGCATTGCGTTGGTGCGTGGGTGAAATGGAACGTCGTTACACGGTAATGGCTGAATTAAAAGTGCGCAACATCACCGGTTATAACAAGAAAATTCGAGATGCCATTGATGCTGGCACACCGATAGTCGATCCATTATATAAAGCCGAACTGTCTTTAGAACCAACCGCAGCGCCGCCAACATTAGAGCCGATGCCATTTATTGTTGTGGTAGTAGACGAATTTGCCGACATGATGATGCAGGTGGGTAAAAAAGCGGAAGAGATGATTGCGCGTATTGCGCAAAAAGCGCGAGCTGCTGGTATTCACTTGATTTTGGCAACCCAGCGACCATCAGTTGATGTTATTACCGGGTTAATCAAAGCTAACATACCCACTCGTATTGCTTTTCAGGTATCCCAAAAAGTGGATTCCAGAACCATTCTTGATCAGGGTGGTGCAGAGTCGCTGTTGGGCCACGGTGATATGTTATATCTACCGCCAGGTACCGCAGTGCCTGTGCGCGTACACGGCGCGTTTGTTGACGATCACGAAGTGAATAACGTGGCGGGCCACATCCGCGCAACTGGAGAGCCAAACTACATCGAAGAAATCCTTCAAGAAGCCACTATGCCCATACCCGGTTTGTCGGGCTCTGACGATAACGCCGAGCATGACGAGCTTTATGATCAAGCTGTCGCAATTGTCACAGAATCACGCAAAGCCTCTATTTCTTACGTGCAAAGGCGTTTGAAGATAGGCTATAACCGCGCAGCGCGTATGGTGGAAGAGATGGAAAGCGCCGGGGTGGTTAGTACAGTAACAGGCAGTGGAACCCGCGAAGTGCTGGCACCGCCGCCGGTATAAGTTGTGCAACGCTTGTATTCAAGTACTAAGGCCAACACAATAGAAATATGACAATTAAAATAACCTGTAAACGCAAACTGTCCCGACTATTGCGCGTGGTCTTGATGTCGGTATTAATGCTAGCTTATGTAGCACCTGCTCAAGCCGCCGACGACGTACTTGACCGGCTGCGTGCGTTCACCATGGATATAAGTTCCTTCACCGCCGACTTCGAGCAGTCTTTATACAATGACGATTCAGAGTTATTAAAAAATGACATCGGTACGCTTATCCTAAAACGCCCGGGAAAGTTCGTGTGGCGGTATGACGGGGAGGGTAGTCAGGAATTTATATCTGACGGTAAGTCCATTTGGATGTTTGATAAAGAGCTTGACCAAGTCACCGTAAACCCACTCAACGATCGCCTTGGTGGTACGCCGTTGGTGTTGTTGATGGGCGGCGTTCCGTTGGAAGACCAGTTTAAAGTCACACCGCTGGGAGATTCTGATGGTATCGATTGGGTTGAGCTTGTACCACACGATAACAGCACCGACTTCGAATCCTTATTTATCGGTTTGAACGATAAAGGGCTGGCTGCCATGGAACTGCGTGACAACTTAGGTCAGGCAACCCAAATACAATTTACCAATTTTAAACCTGATGTACCACTGGATGATAAGCAGTTTGATTTCGTCGCGCCAAAGGGCGTTGACGTTATCGGCGAACCCGTCAAGTGATGCACTAACGCCGCCATAGCTTTATGAAAGAGCCAGGCACATGAGCACACAAGCCGGGTTGTTTAATGCAGACGATGCTTTGCGTCCATTGGCCGATAGAATGCGCCCGGCGAATCTGGACGAATTCTATGGGCAAGCCAATTTGCTTTCAGCTGAAAGCTCGCTACGACAAGCACTGGAAAACGATCGCTTGCATTCCATGGTGTTCTGGGGACCACCCGGCACCGGTAAAACCACGTTAGCCAGGATGATTGCGCAACACAGCGATGCGCAATTCATGAGTTTGTCTGCTGTGCTTTCAGGTGTTAAAGATATCCGTGAAAGCGTGGCCAATGCAAAAGCGCTGTTGGACTCAACCGGCCAGCGTAGTGTCTTGTTTGTTGATGAAGTGCATCGGTTTAATAAGTCACAACAAGACGCCTTTTTGCCTCACATTGAAGACGGCACAATTTATTTTGTTGGCGCCACCACCGAAAACCCCTCGTTTGAATTGAATAACGCTTTGTTATCGCGGGTGCGTGTTTATGTGCTTAAGTCTTTAGATGGCGAAGATTTATTAAATATCATTGATCGTGCTTTGCAAGATAAAGAACGCGGTTTAGGGAATTTGGATATCACGTTTTCAGAAGAACATCGCCAGGCTCTAGTAGCAAGCGCAGACGGTGATGCCAGACGAGCATTGGTGTTGCTGGACTTGGCTGTAGATTGTGCCCATCGAGATGACGATAAGCTTTTAATAGATGAGGCAGTATTAAAAGAAGTTACAAGAGATAGCTTTCGGCAATTTGATAGAGGTGGTGATCAATTTTACGATCAAATTTCAGCACTGCATAAAAGTATCCGTGGCTCAGACCCGGATGCTGCGCTTTATTGGTTTTGCAGAATGATTGATGGTGGCTGCGATCCTGCTTATATTGCTCGCAGAGTGTTGCGTTTTGCCTCAGAAGATATTGGCAACGCCGACCCGCGAGCTGCGCAGTTGGGTTTATACGCTTGGGATAGCTTTGCTCGATTGGGCAGTCCGGAAGGTGAGCTGGCCATTGCCCACGCTATTTTGTTTATGGCCTGTGCGCCTAAAAGTAACGCTGTTTACTCCGCTTATAAAGAGGCCATGAATTTTGTCCGCTCCACCGGCACCGAGCCTGTGCCCGATCATTTGAAAAACGCCCCAACATCATTGATGAAAGACCTGGGTCACGGCAAAGGGTATCGCTATGCGCACGATGAAGAGGGTGGCTTTGCCGCTGGCGTAAGGTATTTTCCTGAAACCTTGCCAGTGCAAGAGTTTTATTCTCCGGTTGAGCGAGGATTGGAAATACGCATAGCAGAAAGGTTACGGGAGCTGCGGGCGTTAAACCGCGATAGTGGAAAGGGTGGTTGACACTAGCGCTACTTGTATTGCGTTGTACCGATGGGAGTGCGTTAGTGTCTAAAAATGTAGAAATCTCAGTCGCGCCTGGCGTCCCCGAAAAATACCGTATGCGCACCGCGCAGCTCTACGATATTGCTTTTGGTGAGAAACTGTCTTTGGCAATTCCTAATTCAACTGACCGAGTTGGGCTTTTAGCCAAAGCCATGCAACTCGATTTTTGTGTCAGTGCATTTGATCAGGAAAAGTTAATTGGGCTTGCAGGTTTTTCCACGGTGACTGGATCCTTGACCGGTGGGATTGACTATCTTGGTCTATTGTCAGAGCTAGGCTGGTTGAAAGGCAATCGTGCGGCCATTGTATTTAGCTTGTATGAACGTAAAGCCATAGCGGGCGAATTACTCATGGACGGGATAGTTGTAGACCCGGACTACCGCGGTCAAGGAGTTGGTAGCGTTCTGTTTTCCCAGATAATCGATTATGCCAAGTCAGAGCAATACTGCTCAATCAGATTGGATGTTATCGACACTAACCCAGCAGCGCGGCGTTTGTATGAACGCTTAGGGTTTCGCGAAGCAAAAACAGAAACGTTCGAGTTTTTACGCGGTGTACTTGGGTTTGGTGCATCCACTACGATGATTCTTGAATTGTAAGAAAATGGTTCGTTTCACTTCCAAAGCTCAAAAAAAATGCCCAGTAAAAAAGATCACTAAAACAAGGCTTGAGAAGGAAACTATCTGGAATAAAAGTCACATTTTCTGATAACTCAATGCCTGATCAGCCTCACAGCAATTTTAAGTCCTATGTAATATTTACTAATCCGCGGCAATTATTACAAAGTATACTAAGCTGTGACCTGATTACATCATAATATGAAGTCTAAGCAAAGGAATATCCAAAATGGTCAATTACGTTAAAGTTTTCGGTGCGATTGTTTTAAGCGATGTATTAGTAGATTCGGATGGACACAGTAATACTGCCCTCGCAGGTAGTCCTGGAGGTCAAGCTGGTTCCACTGAGAGTGGGCTTGGCATGTTATCTCACCTTACCGGTGCCCTGGGTGGCGGAGCGGGAGACCTTGCACAGATCCTGGACCGAGTGAAGGAAGGCGGTGGTGGCACGATCGGCAACGTTAACTTGCAAACACAAAGTGGTGGTAATGCTGGAGGTAACAACGGTGGTGTTGTTGGTGAGCTGCTACTTGGTGACAATGCAGGAGACGGATTTGGCCTGGGCAATCTTCTGGCAAGTGCAATTAGCGCCAACAGAGAAGATCAGGATACTCCCATTACCATCACCGAATTGCAGGACAATCATGCCAGGTACCTATTAGATGCGATGTTCAATGCCGCTGCTTCGCAACCGAATCCGATATCAATAGACTTTGATTCTCTATCGCAAGAGTACCCCGCTTTAAGCGATGAAGACATGGCTTTTATAAGAGATCGTGCTCAGTTGAAAGGGGAAAGTGACGGAACCATAAAAGTACCTGCAGGGTTGGAACAACAGACTTATGTTTTATCGGCACTGAGCGTCAATATGGCGAGTGAAGCTGCGGAAGAAAAACTGAAGCAGTTAGCCAGCAAGCTTGATATTTCCTCTGAGCTCCAGCAGCAAATCCATACCGATTTGGGATTAGCTTTAGTGGAACGGCAAACTCTTGGCGGTTCTCCCGTTTAGACTACAACCGTTTAGGGCTGCGGCATTATGTGCGGCACTGGGGCTTGCACGTTTAGATAACGCAACAGATTGTTAAGGAGCGGTTGATGGGTTACGAAGTTGGTGGGTTTTTAGGGTTTCTGGTATTTATACTGGACATATGGGCAATCATTAAAATCGCAGGCAGCTCTGCGAGTACGCTAAAAAAGTTTATTTGGATAGCTGTTGTTCTTTTGCTTCCTATTGTGGGTGTCATAATTTGGTATCTGCTTGGTCCAAAAAGTTAGTTAATTACTAAAGCCAGACTCATGAAAATGAAAAGTCGTACCGGTGTGCTTGCTTTTCAGGATGAATCTGAATTGTCCACGATTTATTGAGTTGGATCTCGCACATCAATGTCAGTGCTGTCTTAGGTTTAGTATAACCAGGTTAGATAGAAATTTTACGACAGCGATGTTCTCCTGTTTTAAATGCTCAAGGGTAAATGCATAAGGGTAAATGCATAAGGGTAAATGCATAAGGGTAAATGCATAAGAGTAAATGCCTAAGGGTAAATGCCTAAGGGCCAACCGGACAAATAAGCATGATAGAAGGCGATTTACTACCAATTCTAAAAATGCTCGTCGCCGGTGCTCTGGCGCTTCCGGTCGCTTGGCACAGGGAGAAGCATAGTCGTATAGTTGGATTGAGAACATTCCCACTGGTTGCTACCGGCGCATGCGCTTACGTTCTAATTGGGTTACACGCCTTCGGCGATAGCGATGCAAACGCTCGCATATTGCAAGGACTAATGACCGGAATCGGCTTTGTCGGTGGCGGCGCGATTTTGAAACACGATGACCACGTCACTGGTACCGCGTCGGCAGCCAGTATCTGGGTTACGGGCGCAATCGGAGCATCTGTTGCTTTTGGGTACTGGCAGTATGCAATTTCTTTGGCTGTGATAAACTTTTTGATTGTGGTCGTACTAACACCATTGAAACCAAAAGATCAACAATAGTGGTTTTAAAACATGATGTTTGTAGTACCAGCAATTTTGAGCCCTTTTCCGGGCTCAGGCCAGTCTTCATAACTAAAAACTGAGACCGTACCGGTGTCTTCAAACAGAAGGTTTAGTGGCTTATGCCACCGTACTTTTGCGATCGCGGTTCTTTGGACCTTTTGGACCGCGTGTCTTTGCCTTGCGCCTGCTCCAGCGGTTGCACAATCGACTCCGTCTGACGCAGCGTCCAGTGTGGACGCTAAAACAATTGACCTTACAACTAGTCCTTCCGATGACCGGGCAATATTAGAAAGGCTGACCGGTATTTATGTCGAACTGGATGATTTGGCTAACATTGATGTTGTTGTTAGCAATGGTGTTGTAACGCTACAGGGCGAATTACTAACTAATAAATCTATTAGCAGCGCGGTCGATCTTGCTGGTCAGGTTGATGGCGTTGTGGAGGTGGTTGATAACATTACTCTGGAACGGGATGTCACAGCCAGATTGGACAATTCGCTAAATCAGCTTACCTCGACTTCGCGTTCATTTGTATCGACTCTGCCCACAGCGCTGCTGGCGTTGACTATCGTAGTAGGCGCCTGGTTTCTCGGCAGGTTCGTGGCGAAGAAAAAGTTTCTGTTTCGAAAAATCACACCCAATGCGTTTGTTGCCGATCTGGTTGGTAACGTGGTGTGGCTCATTGTGCTGGCACTCGGGGTTTTCGTCGCGCTAACTTTGCTGGATGCTACTGAAATTATTGGCACGGTACTGGGCGCCGCGGGTATTTTAGGTTTGGCTTTGGGTTTTGCGGTTCGAGATACGGTCGAAAACTACATAGCGAGCATATTGCTTAGTTTAAGAAATCCGTTTAAAGCGCGCGACTATGTGTCAATCGACTCGTATGAGGGAAGTGTAGCTCGGCTGACCTCTCGTGCAACACTGTTAATCTCTGCGGAAGGGAACCATATTCGTATTCCTAATGCGACTGTGTATAAATCCATTATTGTTAATTACACACGTAATCCACATCGCAGGTTTACTTTTATTGTTGGAATCGATACCGCAGACGACATAGTACAAGCTCAGGAACTTGCGTTAAGCACTCTATCCAAAGTACCGGGGGTATTGTCTGACCCGTTACCTACCGTTACTGTCGATGAACTTGGTGATTCTAATACAACTCTGAAGGTTATGGGATGGGTTGATCAGCGTGAACACAGTTTGGTTAAAGTTCGCAGCGAATCAATAAGGTTAACGAAAGCCGATTTTGATCAGGCGGGCATCGTTATGCCAGAACCGATCTATCGTGTTCTGTTGGATAGTAGATCAAATCAAAATGTCATAGTTCGCAGCGGTGTGGACAAGGGTGAAGTTGAAAAGGCCAAAGTAGATCGGGCAGACAGGGTTGAAAGCGGACTACATCAGCCAATACAAGATACCTCTGTAGACACTTCTATCGAAGACGCGATTCAATCCGAAATTGATCGTGACGCTACAGACAATCTTTTATCAGATGACGGTGCGCACGAATAGCATGAACGTGTTTTGCGACTACCCAACGGTTCGCTATAAATTGACGGGTTGGCGTCATTTGCAGGTTGGGTCTATGCTAGTCCAATGTTACGCACTCAGGCATAACTGACAATGATAGCTCCACCTAACCTGCATTCGGCTGCTGTACTGCTTTTAACAGTCGTCGCACTCATCCTGTTTTCACGCAGCAGAATTCCATTGCAAACCACAAGTTTGCTAGTGCTCGTCGCTCTTCTGCTCGGCTTTACAGTAGCCCCGTTTGGCGAACCCGGTGCACAGCTCGATACTGCCCAATTTTTTACAGGTTTTGGTCACGAAGCACTTATTGCGGTCTGTGCGCTGATGATTGCCGGCTATGGGCTCGTGCGCACCGGTGCGCTGGAGCCGTTAGGTCTGCTATTATCGCGGCTCTGGAGCGTTGCGCCACGATTAGCCCTGCTGGTGGCTCTGATAGTAGCGGCGTTTTTCAGTGCCTTTGTAAACAATACGCCCATCGTTATCTTGCTTTTGCCAGTACTGGTATCGGTGTCCCTGCGCAGTAAGGTATCGAGCTCCAGTGTGCTGATGCCAGTTGGGTTCGCAACCTTACTTGGTGGCATGAGCACAACAATTGGCACCTCTACCAATCTACTCGTGGTCAGTGTCGCGTCCGATCTGGGCCTCGATAAATTTACCATGTTCGATTTTCTGCTGCCTGCAACGATAGCCGGTGGTGTTGGAATACTCTATCTCTGGTTAGTTGTGCCGCTGATCATGCCGGAAAGAAAACCGGCGATGAGCGATACATCACCTCGGGTGTTTGTCGCACAATTGCTGGTCCGTGAAGGTAGCTTTGCGGACCATCGCAGTCTTTCTGACATCCTCGATAAGACTCAGGGAGAAATGGCAGTACGGCAGATTCAGCGTGGTGAAGGTACTTACATTCAACCTTTACCTGATGCGCTGATAACCGCCGGTGACAGGCTTAGTATCAAGGATACACCTGAACGACTTAAGGAGTTTGAACGCACTATTGGTGCAACCTTGTACACCAGAGATGTCCGGGTAGATGAGGAGCATCCACTCGCAGAAGAAGATCAGCAAATTGCTGAAATCGTGGTTACAGATGGTTCAGTGCTGGAGAACACCACTCTAAGGGCGACCCGCTTTAAGGACAATTACCAACTCGCCGTCCTTGCACTCCACCGTGCCGGTCGTGAGATAAAATCTCTGCCCAAAGGCATTCTGAATACCCGCTTGTATTCGGGTGACGTCATTCTGGTTCAGGGTGGCAGAGACCAGATCCTGGCTATTCGGCGCGAAGGCCGGTTGTTGATACTCGATGCTACCAGTGATTTGCCGTTTACCCGAAAAGCACCACTGGCTATATTAATCATGCTGGGAGTTGTGGTGACAGCTGCACTCGGCCTGATGCCGATTGCCATTAGCGCAGTGTCGGGAGTAGCCCTAATGATTCTGACAAAATGCTTGAGTTGGCGTGATCTTGGGCATGCCCTGAATACCGCGGTTATTCTGGTCATTGTCGCGAGTCTGGCGCTAGCTTATGCGCTTCAACAAACTGGTGGTGCGGATTATCTGGCTCAGTTGTTTCTTGAGTTGACCGCAGGCTTTTCACCCACCATGGTGCTATCAGCCCTGATGCTATTAATGGCACTACTCACTAATCTTGTTTCCAACAATGCAGCAGCGGTGATCGGTACACCCATCGCCGTCAGTATTGCAACTGAACTTGGATTACCGACGGAGGCGTTTGTTTTGGCTGTGTTGTTTGGAGCCAACTTAAGCTTTGCCACACCCATGTCCTATCAGACCAATCTTCTGGTCATGAATACAGGTGGCTATGTGTTTTCTGATTTTGTTCGGGTTGGCGTGCCACTGATCTTGCTGGTGTGGGCAACTTTGAGTTTCGTTCTACCGTTATTGTATGGATTCTGAGTAAAGTTTTATCCAACAACAGGGCGCTTTATTCAGCTGCTGTTCTGTTTACCGATTTGGCTGGTAAATCGTAGGCTATCGTGGTTAGAATTGTTTCTATACTGTTGTACAAACCCGCGATGCACCTTTAATAAAGGTTAGTAAAAAATGAGAATTTTTCGCTGTTCCTGCACTGATAAACCATTACTGTTCTTTGAAAACATCAGTTGCAGTAAATGCGAGCGTATGACCGGCTTTGACGCCGAATCGCTTGATATGAAAACGTTTGAACAGGCCAACCCGGGAACTAAAGATCGGCCAGTATGGGAATGTGGCGATGGTCACTACTATCTCCAGTGTGATAACTGGACAACACACAATGCCTGTAACTGGATGGTGCAGCTCGAACAGACAAACCTGCAAGACGCGCTATTGCAAATTAAGTCGACACAAGTGCACCTGTGTCGCAGCTGCAACCTTAATTTGATGGTTCCGGATCTTAACGTTGTGGAAAATATAACGCTCTGGGGTAAGTTGGAATCAGCGAAGCGGCGCTGTCTATACACGCTACTTAGCTTAGAACTGCCGTTTGACAGTCAATCACAATTGGCAAGCTCAGTTACTCCCAACCTGGCATTCAAATTTCTGGCAGCAGCCAGCGACTCTAACCAAGACTCGATCAAAGACAGTGACCCGGTAATTACGGGCCACAAAAACGGTGTGATAACCATTGATCTGGCGGAGGCTGATGATGTAGAGCGGACGCGGATGCAGTTATCCATGAACGAAGACTATAGAACACTGCTTGGGCACTTCCGACATGAAACAGGGCATTATTACTGGGACGTGTTCCAATCAAAGCTGGTTGGATTTTCGCAGAGGTTCCGATCATTGTTTGGCGATGAACGTGAGAACTACCTGGATGCATTAAATCGTCATCACTCAACCGGGCCTAAACCTCAATGGCGGGAGCAATACATTAGCTCTTATGCAACGGCTCACCCATGGGAAGATTGGGCGGAATCGTGGGCTCACTACCTTCACGTCATAGACACGCTACAAACAAGGTACGAGTATGACGAAAGCAAGCTTGGTGACCAGGCTGGAAAGGCGGTTAGTGCGAGTTCGGCTGACGCAAGGGTTTTTTCGTTACCATTGCCAGATAATAAGGATATGCTGCCTGGCAGAGACTTCAGTTCGATCATGGGGCACTGGAACAACACAGCCGTTCTGCTCAACAGCCTGAATCGCAGCATGGGTTTGCCTGACCCTTACCCGTTTGTGACAACCGAGGTCGTCTACAACAAACTGTTATTCATCGATAACACACTCCAGGAACTCAAAAAAATCAACACGACTACCTGAAGAGTTACAGGTTTGGATTGTGGTCATGATTACTTAACATGCACGGTCTACCGGACTTCTAAGACGCAAGTAAACACACCAGTGACATCTGTGACCCAAAAAACCTGCCCGGTTGTAAAGTTTTCAATTATCGTTGATTGCAGTCAGATCCTGCTGTTCTTGATGGCGATCGTTGTATAGTCTGCGATACAACAAAAAATTTTAAAGGAAAAGCAAAGTGGATATTTTTGAAACAATAGAACAAGACCATCAAGTCCAACGAGAGCTTATGGAGAAAATTCTGGCTACCTCAGGCGACAGCGAAGAGCGTCGAGAACTTTTTTCCAAATTTCGAACTGAGTTTGAAGCGCATGCTGCTGCTGAAGAGCATGCCTTTTATGCAGAGATGATGAAGCATGAAAGCACTACTGATCAGTCTCGGCATAGCGTTGCAGAGCATAGTGAAGCCATTGAACTGATCGAAAAGCTGGAAAAAACAGAGATGTCTAACCCCGCGTGGTTAACAACATTTCAAAAACTCGCTCACGAAAATGAGCATCATATGAAAGAAGAGGAAGACGATGTTTTTCCGCTGGTAAAAAAGGAATTTGACAAGTCTCTGCTGGACAAAATGGTGCCTGTGTTCAACAGCCGGAAAAAAAATGAAGAGCTAGCTTAGTTCTCGCTTTAATTGAGGACTTGCTTTGTTTTCCTTGCTGGCTTAGCTGCTGACAGCTGCTTTAGTGTCACTTTAGGCTATTAACCATGAGCACAAAAAATGATGAAGTGCATTGAGAATCCGAGACGGTCGTTAGCAGTCTTAACTTTACTATCAAGCCTTACTTTGACGGCGTGCGCGCTGAGTCCTTCAGGCAAAAACCCTCCGGCCAATTACTCAGTAGATGACTCCACTGGTGTAATTACTGTGACAGGAACCAATGGTGAAACGATCACGGGGCGAGTCTTGTCAAACTTTGACAAGCCGTGGGCAATGACGTTTTTGCCAGATGGTAGAGCCTTGGTGACCGAGAAAGCCGGCGTTATCTGGCTGGTGAATTCAGACGGCAGTAAGGCCGGACAGATAAACAACGGACCAGCAGTGACTGCTCGAGGACAAGGGGGATTGGGCGACATAATAATCCACCCCGGTTTTGGTGGAAATGGTCTTGGACGAGGGGTTGTATATCTGTCTTATGTTGAAAGAGACCCTTCAGACGATGAGCTTAACGGTGCAGTGGTCGAACGAGCTGTTCTGGATCTCAATTCTGATGGTGGTGAGCTTAATGCCCGTCAGATTATCTGGTCTCAATCACCTAAAGTCACAGGCAATGGACACTACAGTCATCGACTAGTGTTTAGTGATGATGGGCACTTGTTTATAACCTCTGGTGAACGGCAAAAGTTTTCACCGTCGCAAAATATGGCGATGAATCTTGGCAAGATCATTCGAGTTGATGAGGACGGTATTGCACCTACGAGTAATCCGTTTTATGGAAATGGAGCTGTTGCTGACCAAATATGGTCACTAGGACATAGAAATGTACTGGGCATAGACTTTGATGCGAAAGGTCAGCTTTGGGCGCATGAGATGGGTCCAAAAGGTGGGGACGAATTAAACCGGATAGTACGTGCAGAAAATTACGGCTATCCCGTTGTATCAGATGGGCAACATTACTCTGGCAAACCCTTTAACTCACACGAATCAAATCCCGTGTACGAGAATCCAGCACTGTCCTGGACACCCGTGATCAGTCCTTCAGGGTTTGTCATTTATGATGGCGACCGCTTTGAAAGCTGGGCAGGTAATGGATTGATCGGAGGTTTATCGGCAAAGGCGCTCCTCCGCGTTGCCTTTGAAGAGGCGCCCCTCGATAATACAGGTGCTCCTCCGTCAACCGACACCACAGAGACGATCGCCCGAGAAGTAGCGCGTTATTCCTGGGATAAACGTATTCGTGAAGTTGAACAAGGTCCTGATGGAAGCGTGCTGGTGCTTGAGGACGGAGAAGACGCACGTCTCATTACTTTTGAACCATAGGGTTCACCTGAGTTGCGATGAGACTATATAGAAGAAACGTCCGCCATTCTTAACCGATCTTTCCCTGGCTAAGGCAATCAGGGAAAGGCTCCAATTTTCAGAACAATAAGCGTACCAGGTAAAGTACCACTGTGAAGACCGTGTAAAGAGTAACGGCAATTGCCAACAGGCTTATCAGCGCAACAATCCAGAATTTTTTTTTATTCTGCTTGGTCACCGGAGCTGCGTCTGCAAACTGGTTTTCCAATAGCTGTATATTTCTTATGTTTGCTTTAAAAAACATATCAAACACATCGCCTATCAATGGTACTGCACCTATTACTGCTTCCAAGCCGACGTTCACGAGCATTCTCAGAATCGTTGAGGTTGAAGCACCGGCTCGAAAAGCCCCCGCAACAATGTACAAAGAGATAATTAGTCCAGTAAGGTCCCCTACAAAAGGTACAAGGCCAATGATCGCATCCCACCCGATACGCACACCACCAGGCAGGGTTATTGAGCTATCCAGCCAGCGACTAAGGCGCTTTAGGTCTTGTGGTATCGGCGTTGTACCTTGCTCCTTCAAGCTCATTTTTCTTTTTTCTCTCCGATTGCAGGACCGAGTTCATCTGCGACAGTTGCACCGCGGTCACCCATAGGTTTTGGTGGGCCGCGGGTTGTGTCTGCACTTGTTTGATATTCCATTTGAGCGTTCATCATGGCACCTGCGATTACCGCGTAACCCGAAAGGAAAAACCACATCATCAATACAACCACGGCTCCGAGCGCGCCATATGTTTCGTTGTAAGTGCCGAAAGTACTGACGTAGTACGAGAAACCAAACGAGACTAGCAACCACGCGATGGTTGCGGCTATGGATCCTGGCGATATCCAACGCCAGCGTGCCGGTTTTCGCGGCGGAGCGAAACGATATAGCAGCGTTAACGAGCCCATCACCAGAATGATGAATAACAATACACCAGCAATGCGGGTAATGAAGGCGGTCATCGGCCCTAAGGGCAACCAGCCGATCAACACCGGAAGCACTACCATCAAAATCAACGAGGCCACGACAAGCAGCACAGCACCACCAGCAATTGTGTATGTGATCAGGTTAAATTTAAGGTAAGAACGGGTTTCCTCTTCTTTGTAAGCCACCGTTATGGCGTAAACGATTGCATTAACAGCTCTGTGTGCACTCCAGATAGCCAAAAGCACACCTAATATAAATCTGAAGCCCAGGGATTCGGGTTCCACTCTGATGAGCGCATCCAGTTGTTCGGAAAAAATCTGCAGAACATCGGCCGGTAGTGCGCCAGAGAGAGTTTGTAGATGTTCCTGCACCGCAATTGGGTCAGCAAAAAGTGCATAAAGCGAGACTACTGCCGCCATTGCCGGGAAGATTGCCAGAACACCATAGAAGGCAACACCAGCTGCCAACAGTGGGACATTCTCCTTATTGTTAAGTTGGTACATCCGCCATGCAATGTCCCCCCAACCCTTGGCAGGAATTTGCTTTGGCAGTTTAGCGGTCCTGCCTCGTGATTTCACAATACAATACTCGTTCGCCCAACAACAGGCATTATTGACACTGGTGAGTTCTATAGCCTCAGGCTTTTTCCCTTGCCAATTGCCCTCATTTTACCTGTTTATTACAATCGTCGAGTTCGTCTGTGCTTTCTGACGATTCGTCATCAGATTCTGCGTTTTTATCTTTATTGTCTTCCATATTCTTGCTATCGGCGTCCTTTTCTTTATCATCTGTTTCGCAATCTTGTACGTTGTAGCTGGCTTCACCAACTTCAGCTTTAGCCTTGTTTTCCTTTTTCTTTGCGTCTTCTATCATTTGTTCCTTGACATCTTCGTTGACTGGTTCTTTGTCATCATCCGCAGCTTTAACTGAAGTCTGGAAACTCATCGCAGCTACAAGTAAAAGCAATGCAAATGCAAGCCTGATTTGATTCGCATGTTCTGAGTAAGCTAATTTCATGGTTTTATCGTCCCGTTAAGTTCATTGCGTTGCGGAAAATCTACAACCTGTGCATTAGGCCATACTGACAGAGAATTATTAATTAGCACAGCGATTTTTGCAATATTTACAAGCAAGTTTAACGTCAGGAGCCACATTAAACTTGTAATCCAGGTAATTCAACTTTTCAGTACCCCATAACACTAAGCAGATTCCACAACCTGTGCAAAACGTTCAATTTCATCTTCGGTATTGAAGTAATGCACTGATGCTCGCACCAATGTATCCAGGTTACGTTTTCCCATATCGAGCCGGGCGCTTGTCATGGTTGATACCGACGTATTAATACCGTTTGCATGCAAGTGAGCACATAAATCGCTTGCGTTGATGCCCGATTTTGTCAAGGTTACGATGCCGCACTTCTCGATGCCCAGGTCATGCACGGCAACTTCTTTTATATCACTCAGTTTGGACCGAACTGTTTTGGCTAAATCTCTGACGCGAGCTTCAATGTTGGTTAAGCCTATTGTATTGGCGTAGCGCACGGCGTGCATCAGGCCCACACGGCCAGCCACGTAGCTTTCCCAGTTTTCGAATCGACGTGTGGTGGGTGCAAATTCGAAAGCGTTGTCTGCGGTCCAGGTTGCTGAATGCAGATCGATAAAGGGTGGGTCGAGTTTGTCCAGAAATGCTTTTTTAACATACAAAAAACCAGTACCTCTTGGTCCGCGCAAAAATTTACGACCAGTACCTGTGAGCACGTCGCATTGTATTTGTTTTACATCTAAAGCAATTTGTCCTGCCGACTGACAGGCGTCCAGCAGGTAAATAAGGTTATGTGCTTTGGCTATAGTGCCCACTTCAATCGCTGGATTGACCAGCCCGCCCTGGGTTGGCACATGGGTAATGGCGATAAGTCTGGTTTTATCACTTATGTGCGCGGGAATAGCATTGACATCAATTTGTCCGTGTTCATCTGAAGGAATTAAGTCGATAACTAAATTGCGACGTTTGGCTTGTTGCAAAAAACCCAGATAGTTAGACACATACTCTGACTCGTGGGTGAGTATGTGATCACCTTCTTTCAAAGGCATTCCATAAAACGCCATGTCCCAGGCTCTGGTTGCATTTTCGACATAGGCTATTTCATCTGCTGATGCGTTGAGCAGGGTTGCAAACTCGGTGTAAAGCGCTTCTAGTTCTGGTTTTGCCTGATGCTCTGCTTCGTATCCGCCGATGCTTGCTTCTAGTGCAAGGTGATCGATTGCCGCCTGATGTACCGGTTTAGGCATCAAGGAGGCACCAGCGTTGTTAAAGTGAATGAGTGACTCACAAGCAGGGGTATCCGCCCTTAGTTGATCAAGATCAGTGATTTTCATTGGCAGCTATTTCGGCGTTAAAAAACGGTGAGAGTGTTTGGCGTTTTTACTATTTACGTTATCGCCATTTAATGGAACAACCCATGCTCGCTGGCTGTTCGTCTGGACCTTTGCCTGTTTCAGCAATGAGGCGCATAGCGTTCAGCAACTCGGGTACACGATTGCTATCATTTTCCATACGGGTGTTGTCTAGTCGTCCGCGGTATTGCAATTCACCGTGTTTGTTAAAGCCAAAAAAATCGGGCGTGCAAACAGCGTCGTAGTTGCGTGCAACACTTTGGTCTTCATCAACTAAATAAGGGAACGTAAAACCGTACTGTTGGGCAAATGGCTTCATTTTATCGGGGCTGTCAGCCGTGTACTTGGTGAAGTCGTTCGAGTTAATAGCGACAACATTAATACCCTCGCTTTGTAATATCCTGGCATCATCCGAGAAGCGCTGGCCAACTGCAACGACATAGGGGCAATGGTTACAAATAAACGCGATCAGTAAACCGTTTTCGCCTCGCATGTCGTTTAGCGAGTGCATATTGCCATCTGGGTCGGGCAGGGTGAATTCACTGGCCTTCCAGCCCAGGCTTACTTTTGGTGTATTGACAAGCATTCGATGATCTCTGCAATTGTAGGTACGCCATTATTACAAAGTTGAGCCTATAATGACATTTATCAGACTCAGTAAATTGCTGCAACCAAGCAGTATCTTACGGCCAGGTGGAATCAAAAGGAAATCTTATGAGTGCGACTTTTTTTATAGTTGACTATGCCAATGAAGAACACGCTAAAGCGGTCATTTCTTTGCTGAATGCCTATGCACAGGACCCAATGGGTGGTGGCGAGCCATTACCTGAAGCGACCCAACGAGACTTAATACCAGCGCTGGCCAATGTACCAGGCGCTTTTTCGGTACTGGGTCAATTGGATGGGGAATATGTTGCTCTGGCCAATTGCCTTAGCAGCTTTTCCACTTTTGCCTGCAAGCCTCTTATCAATATCCATGACTTGGCGGTGAACCCGCAGGCGCGTGGGCATGGTTTAAGCCAAGGCTTGTTAAGTTGTGTTGAAACTGAAGCGCAAAGTCGGGGTTGTTGCAAGGTGACGTTAGAGGTACTCGAAGGCAACACCGCGGCACGCGCAGCCTATAAAAAATTTGGATTTAAACCCTACACCATGGATGAAAAAACGGGTGATGCGTTATTTATGCATAAGTACCTCAGTTAGGCGTGGAGTGGAGTTGAATGCCTAGTGCCTTTATCGTTGGCGGTTCTGGACAAGAAGAGACGCTCTCGGTATTTGATGATTTAGTGCGGCAGGGTAAAGTGCGCTATATCGGTTGTTCCAACTACAGCGCCTGGCGATTGATGCAGTCGTTGTGGGCAAGCGATGTCAAAGGCACAGAACGCTTTGTCAGTTTACAGCCTGAATACAGTTTAATTGCTCCAGTGCGTGAAAATTTCGAGCAAGAACTTGCTGCCTTGTGTACTCACTACAATATCGGTGTTATTCCCTACAGTCCACTGGCTGGTGGTGTGTTGTCGGGAAAGTATAAACGTGGAGGAGCACTACCGGACAGTGTGCGTGCAGATGAAAATCAGCAAACACGCATTAGCAAAAAAAACTGGGACATCATTGATACCTTGTTTGATGTTGCGCAGCAGTTGGATGCAACGCCTGCGCAAGTGGCGATTAACTGGGTGCGTGCAAAGCCGTTTGTGACAGCCCCTCTCTTAGGTGCTAACAGGCCAGAGCAGCTAGAGGACATCATGAGCGGCTTGGACAAAAAGCTGAGTCAGGCTCAAATAGACGCATTAGATGAAGTCAGCGACTTTCAACACCCACGAACATCTCTGGAAACCTAGTGGTGTGATTGCTTCAGTATTAATTCGTTTAATGCCCACTCTACGTGCTCTCGCAACACAGCATTGTCAGTGCTTGCTCGAGTGCTTAACGCACTAACAACTTCCTCGCTATAAGGCGCATTGCCCAAGGCAATTGCAATGTTTCTAAGCCAGTTCCAGTAACCAATGCGGCGTATGGGAGAACCTTGCATCCGTACATTAAAGTCCGCCTCACTCCAACTGAACAGCGTCACCAGCGCCGGTGCATCAAGCTCGTTTCTGGGCTCGAAGTCGGCCACTGTTGTTGGTGTGGTAAATTTATTAAATGGACACACCAGCTGGCAATCATCACAGCCATAAATTCGGTTTCCCATAGCGCGACGAAATTCAACAGGGATAGTGCCGTCAAGTTCAATGGTCAAATATGAAATACAACGTCTTGCATCAACCCGGTAGGGTGCAACAATAGCTTGAGTAGGACAGGCATCGATACAAGCTGTACAGCTACCACAATGCTGGGTTGGCTGAGGAGGGTCTGTTGGCAAGTCCAGGTTGGTATACAACTCACCTAAAAAAAACCACGAGCCAATTTTGTCACCTAATAAGTTTGAGTGTTTTCCAATCCAGCCAAGCCCGGCTTTTTCGGCAATCGCTTTTTCCAGAACCGGTGCGCTATCAGTAAACGCGCGATACGCGAAACTGCCGGTTTGTTGTTCTATCTTATCGGCTAATTTTTGCAAGCTATTGCGCAGCACCTTGTGATAGTCACGCCCCATGGCATATCGGGATACGTATCCAAGTGTGCCGTCAGCTAAAACCGTGTCTGCATCGGTTGCATTGGGTGGGAAATAATCCAGCCGCACAGAAATAATGCGAAAAGTACCTGGTTCTAAGCTTGCTGGCCGGCTGCGCTTTGTGCCATGACGCTCCATGTAGTGCATTTCGCCATGAAATCCATCTTTGAGCCAATTCAGTAAATGCGTTTCATGTTCGCCAAGGTCAGTATCGGTTATCGCGCAAGCCGATAAGCCCAGCTCCATGGCCCAGCGTTTTATATCAGATGCCAACGCAACTTTTTTATTGCCGAAGCTCACACAAAAACCTTACACATTGGTTTGTGCAGTAGAACCAAAGTGCCCATTCTTGTAATAGATAACCGTGCCAGCTTTGCCCGACCAGGACTGCCAGCTTGCAACCGGGTTGCGAATCCAGCTACCGGCACTGTAGTTACCGTGCTCATCAGACAGACTGCCTTCAATCACCAGCACTTCTTCACCTAGTGGGTCGAGCCTGGGCTTGAAGCTCACGTCACCAAGCCAACGTATTAACATGGAGTTGTTACCGTTGTGCATATGCAGTGGCATCACCTCTGTTTTATCCACGGGTCCGGGTAACCATAGACTTGAATCAGCTAAATTTATGCAACGTCGCTGCGTATCAGTTTCCGCAAGTTGTCCTGTTGCAAAATAAAATTCCAATTGCACACCATCCAGTAATTTATTGCTGCTGCCGGAGTGCAGAGTGAAGTGTTGGTTACAGTAATTTTTGTCTTCCGGGTGACGAATATAAAACGGGTGTAAGTATTCTGTATCCGCATCAGCGACAATGCCGTGTTGAACCAAAAGCTCCAGGTTGTTAGCAGGTATTACAACGCCGCTGTCGTTGGATTCGAGCCTCATCAACGCAGACATGCGTGGATTATTCCCATGATGAAGTTCCAGAATGCAAACACTGAGTCCTGGCAAAATAGTGGTTTGCCAGCTCGCGTTTTTTGCGTGCACCTGAGTGCGCATCGCCAGATCGGCGTTCACCTCAGGCGGCATCGATGCAAACAAAGCCTGCATGATCGGCTCAAGCGGTGAAGTCTGAGACTCGAAGTTAGCTGTCATGCGAAATTACATCGCGGGTGGAATCAAAGCAGGGATTATAGCCGCGCTAGCCGAGCTTGTAGAGTCTGTTTTTTAATGCCCAAAAAGTCATATAGGCGTTTGTTTAACGTGTTGATATTAAAGATAATTTATTATTTTGTGTCGTAAAATTCAAAATTCAGATGGTCATAGGCGTTTACCGGTGCTACTCTAATTTGATAGGAGAACGTTTGGAGAACGTTATGAGTGTTTCAACACCGCTTACTCACCTGGAAGGTCGCGTCCTGCGCGCCATTGACCAGCATATAAGTCATTATGGACAGTCACCGACCATCGCCGAGTTAGCGCTTGCTTTAAGGTTAAAATCGAAGGGCACGGTGCATCGCTACGTGCAGTCGCTAATTGAAAAAGGCAAATTGGAACGTCACGGAACCGGCTGGCGCGGCCTGCGTGTTGCTGGAAAAAACCACCTGAAAGCATTGCCGTCCTCAGCTGAAACAGCTTCAGCAAAACCCGCTAGAGCAAACTCGGATTCGGTTACCTCGCATTCGGTAACGAATAATGTCTTTGATTTGGTAAGCCTGCCTGCCGAACGGGTGAGTGCAGGGGACTTCAGGCTACCGCTATTAGGTAAAATTGCTGCTGGACTGCCGATCGAGGCCATTGAAGACCAGGTTCATCTCGATTTAGCTGAATTTTTCATCGGCCCGGATCGTTATGCATTACGAGTCAGTGGGGACTCCATGATGGATGCTGGGATAATGGACGGCGACACCGTAATTCTGCGGAAGACCAATAAGGTGCGGAGCGGTGACATTGTTGTGGCATTAATTGACGCTCAAGAGGCAACCCTGAAACGTTTAGGGCAGTACGACGATGATTCTGTTGAGCTGATTCCCGAAAACAAAGCCATGTCTACTATGCGCTATGCGACAGATCGAGTTAGTTTTCAGGGTGTGCTGGTAGGGCAGTTACGCAGCTACTAATATCATCAGGTGGTGACACCAGCTGAATACGTTAAAACAAAATACTAAACGCCGTAAAATATTATGAGCAAGTTAAACGAAGATGCCCTGCACGCATTAAAGGTGGCTTTTTGTTATATGCCAAAGGCCATAGAGGTCAATGAGTACGATTTTGCTGGCAGGGTGGATAAAGTATTGGCTGATATCGAAACAGTGCGTGAAATTTTGCTTATCAATGACACCGACCCCGATGAAGTCTATGGCGATATTAATCCGGACGACGAACCAAACTCTACCTATTGAGTAACCAGCTTACCTTGTTCACACCAAGTGGCCATGCGCGGAATTTTTCAGACTGGGAATACGACCAGCCAAAAGCAACTAATACCGCTTTGAGTTATCAGCTGTCTGATTCATGCGTATAGCCGTCCGGCTGCAGACCACTTTTTGGTGTAATACCGAATTAAAACATCGGCTAAATCACGATCAAATATCTCCGGCCTTGATTGAAGCTTCGTATAAAGCGACATAGTAAAGCGACGTAGTAAGGCGACGTAGTAAAGCCAGTTGGCCCTCACTTATAAGCAAAACCAACAATATTGGGTAAAAAAACCCACAAAAAGATCGTGCTGCTGGCTATAATTTCCACTCGATATCAACAGCAACATCTGAGAAAAACTAATGGTACATTTCAATACGCATGTAATCACTAACCGTGCACGGCGCCTTGGGCTATCGCTTATTGTGGCGGTTATGCCTTTGCTTGCAACACCCGTGCAGGCGACAAGCCCGACCGATTTTGATGTAGTGGGTAACACCATCACGTTTAACTTCTCGGACTGGTATCAGGTACAAGACAGTCTTACGTATGAATCATTGTGCGAAGGAAACGACCCTTGCGTGGTGCCAGACGGCGTCTACTTCGTGATTAACCATACTATTCAGCAGCGATACACTGTAAAGATTGGCGAAACTGGTGGCGGTTCCACAGAGGTCTTGAACTTTCCGGATGATGGTTGGTATCAGGTTCAAAATGCCGAAACGTACGAATCAATTTGTGATGGTTTGTCTAGTTGCGAAGTCGAGCCCGGCCGATACATTATTATTAATCATACAACCGGTGTTCGTACCGAAAGAGTGGTCACTGGTGGCACCTCCGCTTATAGCGATTTTAATATCGATGGTAATGCGATTAACTTCACCGCCGATGGCTGGTTTCAGGTGCAGGACCAGGATACGTATCAAACGCTTTGTGAAGGTACATCCTCTTGTGAGCTCAGCAATGGTTATTATCAAGTCACAAATCACTCCACAGGTCAGCGCTGGATGGATGTTTTTATAGAAGGGTCAACGGGCGTTGAGCCGACCATAAATTCGGGTAACTACCGCGCCATTGTTAAGCAAGCTTTGGAAGTCTTTTCAGGCCAGGCGTTCGACGACCGTCTGGCTTTATTTCCGTATTTTCTAAATTCCGATTTTACCGGAAACAGTCGTACCCAGCTCACATTGGATTGTGACAACGGCGGTACCCATGATCAGTACTTGTTACTGACGCCATCAAGTATTAATAAGATGGAAGCACAATTCAGAAATTGCTTGTGGTCCAAGGGTGCGCTTGGCAATGGTGACCGGCTCGATGGTCGTATAGGCGACACGTATTCTCCGGGCGGGCATGATCGATTCTTCTTGGATTTCAACGCTACCATCAGTGGACAAGCCAGAATGGAAGTCGATGGACAGCACAGAACGGGTTGTTGTGGGAGTGGCGCAGAAATGGAAACTAACAATCTGGACTATTACTTTTCCTATCCGGAGGGAAGCTTACGGGTGACCAATGCCAACACTTACTTTAACCGGTCATCTATTGGCGGGAACCTGGAAGGCAGCTTCACCATGCAAACCGATGTAACTGATTTACAAGATGTGTTTGTAGAATCTGAACAACCATTGACATACGATCTTGCATCAGTAGGTGAACAGGGTGATCTCAGGTATCTCCATGTATTTAACTCAGGCATTCTGAAGCTGACTGCACCGGGTGATGGCAGCTCAGTGACTATTGATGCTGGAACGGGTGACTTCACTACAGTATCTGTGCTTATCAGCAGTGGCACTGAATCACTGACCATAAGCGATACCTGGAGAGACTGGCGTGATGCGCTTGCCTGCACACGGGAGCGTTGTGAATTCTTCAGTATTCCTGGTGAGGATGTTCCGCGAGTTAACTACTTCTAATACGTTTATCGCAGATTCATTTTCTCTATAGTCGAACGAATCGAGCGCGTGATGACCGCGCTCGATTTTTTTGCTTGTCACGTGCAGATATCGCATTGTGATCAGTCGGTCGATCAAACGTTGCCAGAAAGCCTAGTCGAACAAATCATCGACTCGTTTGGCAGCAACGCATTCAGGCCCTTCGTTGCGTGACGAATTAACATAGTCGCTTACTTCGACAATAGATAATGCGTCGTTGCTCGCAGGGCGCATCAAATCACTGAGCGAATCGCGATCGTTTTCTTGTAGCCAGGTATGTGCTGCATCGGGCTCAAGTATGACGGGCATTCTATGATGCACACGGCTCATGGTGTCGTTTGCGGCAACGGTCACTACGCACACCTGTGGCATCAACGTTTCTTGCTCATCTGTCGTGGGTTTGGGTGGTTGGAACAAGGCACCGATAAACATAGCGTCGCCTGCTGTTGGTTTGATAAAGTAGGGTATTTTCACTTTCCCTTCGCGATTCCATTCGTAAAAACCATTAATAGGTATTACTGCACGGTGTTCAGTAATCAGCTGTTTAAATGACGGCTTTTCGTGGATGGTTTCGCTGCGTGCATTGATCAACGGTGCTGAAAATTTTCCCGGTTTGGCCCAGGCCGGTAGCAATCCCCATTTCATTTTCTCGTGACACAAGGTCTGTTCGGTTAATCTGAGCACATCCAGTGTTTGACTTGGGGCGATGTTGAAACGTGGGTCTCGGCTTGGCCAGACTTCCATACCCAGCATGGCGAGTAACAGGCGTACCCCTTCATTGTCTGAGACATTAATTCGACCACACATGGCGTATCCTTAAATTCGAGCATTTTTCGCATGCTATCCCGACTGCACTCATTATGAAAGTAAATCAGGTTAATATCTTTAGCTTATGAATCCTGCAAAACGCGAACAGATATTTGCCCGTTGGAAGGCGGCAAACCCCGAGCCCAGGACAGAGCTCGCTTACAACTCACCATTTGAGCTGTTGATTTCGGTCTTGCTGTCAGCTCAAGCCACCGATGTAAGCGTCAATAACGCTACAAAAAGGTTGTACGCTGAGGCTGATACAGCCGAAAAAATGTTGGCCCTGGGCGAAAAGAGAGTGCGTCACCATATTCGAACAATTGGCCTTTTTAATACTAAAGCCAAAAACGTTATTAAAACCTGTCAAATACTGCATGAGCGTCACGGTGGGGAAGTGCCAGCAGAGCGCGAGGCGTTAGAGGCTTTGCCGGGTGTAGGACGAAAAACCGCCAATGTGGTTTTAAACACGGCGTTTCGGCAAATTGCCATGGCGGTAGATACACACATATTCCGAGTGTCTAACAGGACCGCCTTAGCGCCAGGCAAAGATGTCGTCGAAGTCGAGCAAAAGCTGCTGAAATTTGTGCCACAAGAATACTTGTTGGATGCTCATCACTGGCTCATTTTGCATGGCCGCTATGTCTGCGTTGCGCGCACCCCTAAATGCCCGGAATGTCAGATTAGCGATCTGTGCGAATTTAGACAGAAAACGCAATTTGGGCAAAAAGCAAAAGGGGCAAAAAAAGCAAGTTCATCAAAGAATGCAAAGGCTGCAGGGAAGGCATCCACTTCCAAAAAAAGTGGCACCTCAAAGAAAGGCAATGCTGCCAAGAAACCAAGCTCCTCGAAAAGAGCTGGCAGCGTATCCAACAAGGTCAGAAAAAAAGCCAAATTTTCCTGAGTAGTCGAGAGATTGTCTTTTCAACGGGTCGAGTGTAGTAACGCTACCTATTTATTCACAGGTGTTTTAGCGGTAATAAAACCGCTCTTTAAAAGCTGGCAACTTGCTGGATTGTTAAATACGGTGATATGGATCACTTAAAGACAGATTAAGTCGCTTGCTTGCCAATCCGTATGGTTTTCTTTTCTCAATCACTTGCTATTCTCTACTTAGGAAATTCCTTGGAACAGTAAGTGGCCCGTGCCTACCAATTAACCGATCTCGTCAAGCTTGTCAGGGCCTATGGTGTACTGGCCGGCACCGGAGATACGGAACGCGCCATTGCAGGCCAGATTTCCAGACGCTGGATTGCCACAGAGGTCGAGCACTCGGTACCACTCTCATCTTTGCCACCGCAATTGTTTAACACGCAGCGAGGACGAGATCTACTGGCTGCTGAAATGTTCAGCGATCAAGATATCGACCCCGAAACCATCGACCCCAGCAAGCTCGATATCGCCAGGCTGGGTGCCCAGTTCGAAATCAATACCAATCGTCTGCCTAAGCTGGAGCCAGCCATCAACGCTGCAGTATTGGCCGCAAATATGCTTTTGGGCGTGCGTCTGTACGGCAACCACGGCATGGGAATGCCCAGCATGACTCACGATATGATTGTTGCCACAATGCTGCAAGGTGCGTATGGAAAACCCTATCGGTACAGTGCCATCACATCATCTGATCACGAGATTGTTGATGATAGCTATCTGTTTTCCTGGTTTGGAGAGGCCGTTGCCAGTAATGTTGGGATACTGAACGATTATCTAAACCGTTTTGAAGCAGCTATAGAAGCAGGAGACACACCCGACGACCCGCCTTCCAAAGAAATTGCTACAGCTGTGGCTGCTATAGAGGCAAGTCGATTACGTCTAACTGCCCGAGCCGCTGGTGATCAGGTCATCAGTTTTCTTGATTCTCATGGATTGGCCGAACTCAAAGCAAATGGGATTGATGTAAGCAGTGACTTCCCCGAGCGCCCTTTTTTGCAGCAAGATTATTGGCGCACTCGAATTGCGTTTGGTCTGAGCGGTGTCGATCACTACGCGCTGCGCGACCCGCTTCGAAATACCTTGCTTATGGCTGTGCGTGATGCACTTGACGACCCCGATAAACGCGAGCGACTCTCCGGTCGACGGGGAAAAGCCGTGCACGAGGTGCATATGAATTTACCGGTGATGGAATATTACGTCGCCGCTGACAATCCAAACTCTATTGAAACTGTGCATTTGGCCAGCCTTGAAATGATGCGTTCGTTAGAGAAGGGACGAAGAAAATCTTTGAGCACCATGTCGGCTCATGCGTTTCGCATTTCAGCTATTGCTGAACGCGTGCTTGGTCGCGCACTTCAACCATTGGTTGTAACGCTTGCTATGTTGCATGACGTTGTCGAAGACGGATCAGCCAGGGTCACCGGTTACGGGCATTCATTGCGTAGAATCCAATTTCGCTTTGGCGGACCTATTGCCGCTATGGTGTCAGAATTGACTGATTCCAATGCACATAAAGACGGGGTTAACAAGGCGGCTGTTACGCTTAAGCATCCGCATCTAATGCAGCCACAAGCACAATATAATTTTGATAGCTTCACGCGAACACACTTAAAAGCAACCGAGGCTGGTCTGCCCTATACCTTGTCCGGTATTGTCATTAAGCTGCTTGATACTGTTGTGTCACTAGAAGAAGGCATTCGCGACCCTGAGCTCATGACTGGTCACTGGCGCAACAGTGGTGCACGTATTTACTGGGCTGAGCGTGTGCGAGGCGCTATTGTGTACCCATTAATGGAGCGGTTACTTCTAGAACTAAAAGCCAGCCAGATCGACCCAAAGTACAATCGTCGGCCGCATTCGGTTAACAGCGTTCAGTTGCAGGCTGGCACAGCGTTGCTAGACACAACCATGATGTACCTTGATTTGTATGTCGTACAAAATCTTGCAATAGTCGCGTTGGAATTTGGATTAAATACAGTGGAGCGAGACACACTCATCAGTTTGTTTCACGATCCAAACGTTAACGATGAGCAGTTTGAATCGCGTGTCTTGCACGACCTTTTGCACGATGAAAAATTACGCACGTCAGTAGACGTCGGAATATTGGAGTGCATCGCCCATTCAACCTTGTATTGCAAAGATGCAATACACACGTCCCCAAGAGACGAATCGACGTTCAAGGCCTATCGCGACAGCACGCTCAGAAGGCAATCCATCAGACGTGAATTACAACTTGATACCGCCGATAAATTGTCTGCCTTAGCCTTGCGTAAAGAACAAGTCTTGCGGAAATTTGATCAGACAATCGAGTCGCAAAACGGGGTGGTCAAACCAAGCTACGCCAACGCGATTTAGCCCGAACAGTTTTTTGGTATCGCGTTTTCACTTTCCTCATCGTCCCGATACGATTATCCCCAACTGTAAAAATCATTTTAAATAATTTTAACCTATTGATTTTTATGGTTAAATGTAGATGTTCTCAATTTAAGAATTTAGCTAATTTGCCGATAATGTGAAGAAGAGCGCAATGATGCAGCGGCTTAACTACACAGGCGAGTTTCGATTGAGTCATTCTGGCAAAAAGCCCGGTTGTTCCAGAATCCGCATGGAGGTGCTGGAACCGCGCGTTCTGTATTCGGCCGATCCCTTTCTTGCGCCTTTAATTGACTCAATCGGTCCAACCCCTAACGACCTGAATCCATCGCCCGAGGAACCATTCGCCCACCAGTTACGTGAGCTTGGAAGGGTGCCCGTGACTGAGCTGGTAATCGTTGATATTAGTTATCCCGAGCTCGCCCAGCTCAGCATCAGTCTGCAAGAGCAATACGCTGGTACGACAACCAGGATAGTCGTTCTGAACGGTGATAGTGATGCCATTGAACAAATCACGTCTTTACTCGATTCTCATTCCAATCTTGATGCTATTCATCTTTTGTCTCATGGTAACGACGGTGAAATAAAAATCGGTGGTCAGTCGGTTGGCATTGAGCAAGTACGTAACAACGCACCGACTATTGCATTGTGGGGAGAGTCGCTAACGGATAATGGAGACTTACTACTCTATGGGTGTAATCTCTCAGCTACGCCTCAGGGGCAACAACTCGCATCCAGCTTGTCATTAATTATGCAAGCCGATGTTGCCAGTAGTGATGACATAACCGGGCACCGTGATCTTGCTGGTGACTGGGATTTGGAGATTGAATACGGTGACTTGGAAACCGATCAATTACTGAATTCGCAATTGCAGGGTGACTGGACAGGTAGCCTGGACATCGATACAAGCTTGGTTGCTCGTTATGCGCTGAATGGCGATTCGCAAGATTCGGTCGGTACCGCTCACGCGACCGCGCACAACAATCCGTTTTATTTTGCTGGACAAATTGATGATGCTATAGGTTTTGATAACGGGTCGACTCCTAATCCAGCTTATTTAAGCGTTGATGCGGCGGATACACCCAACTACAACAACGGCGGTTTTACACTGGCATTCTGGATTCGTCTTGCACCAGGTATTACCCAATCAACACTGGTTGATCAAACTGATGGCAATAGTGGATTTACAGTGGCCGTGAATTCTTCTGGTCAAATTAGTTTTAAGTTGACCCAACCAGGAGACGGGGGCATTACAGTTTTCTCCCCCGAATTAGTTGATGCCTTTGTATGGAATCACGTTACTGTGACATATGAACCGGATGAGATTAAAATTGTTATTAATGGCGTCGAGGTGATTCATGGCACAGGTGGTCTGACTTTTCTGGATGCTGATGCCGACTTGATTATTGGACGCGCCGTTGATGGGTCGGATGCCTTCATCGGTGATATGGACGACATCCGCTTCTATCAGCGCACATTAACAGCCAGTGATATTGCTGAGCTAAATAATTACACCGGCGACCCAATTCGGGCCAACACGGAAGAAAGTGTGGTCGTCAATACCGGCGCGTCACTAGCCAATGGCGAGTTGCTGACTCTCGACAACAGCATGCTGAACACCACTGATGCTGAGCAAAGCGCTGTGGAATTGGTTTATAGCATAGTTGCGCCTGAGCCGGGCTTTTCGGTGTTTCTCAATAGTGTTGTTCTCAACGTTGGGGAAACTTTTACACAGCAAGATATAAATGATGGTTTTGTCACTATCCGACACGATGGTGGTACTGGAGGTACGGGTGCCATGTCTTTAGAAGTAGATGATGGTTTTGGTGCTGCTACCGCTGTAACATTTTCACTTATCGCGGCCCCAAATCATGTACCCACGGACATTGTGTTAGTTGACACTGAGAATGATTCTGGTTTAAGCATCAATGAAAACGGTGGTGATGCTGCATATCTCCAAATGCTTGATGCAGGCGAAATGTTTGATGGCTTGAATGCGCTGACGTTCGAAATTAGTTTTAGTACTGATTCTTCAGTCCCGACAAACACGACTTTATTTGATTATGGAACAGCTGGGAATTCGCAGCTTTCTGTTGAACTGCTGCAACCTGGCTTAGTAGGAGTGACTGTCGGAGGCGAGTTTTGGCTAATCAATGATCCCTTAGTATCGTCTTTGACTGACACACAAGAACACAAGCTTTCACTCATCTGGGATTCTTTGACAGGTGCAACTCGCCTGTACGTTGACGGTGTTCTTGTCGATAGTGCAACTCTGGCCACAGGTTATATTTTTGACAATAGCGGTACAGCCACGGTCGGCAATGATATAAGTGCTGCGACATCAGCAAGTTTTGCTGGCACCTTGCATGATATGCGTTTGTTTGAATATGTTCGTACCGACGCGCGAATCAGTCTTGATTACGTTGACCCAATCGGGATAAACGAAGTTTTAATGCCCGGTTATTGGCGGTTTGATTCTCAAACCAGCGGTGGTCTGATTGGCAATGAGTTTGGCAAGCAACATTTAAGTCCACAGCAATCGACACATGCTGGTGCTGTCCCGGGGCAAGTTTTCCTGCAGAACCCAACAGTCGACGAAAATGCTGCCAACGGCACTGTGGTAGCAACAGTCTATGGCATTGATCCAGAGCGAGAAAACCTGCTTGCTCATCTTCTGGCGACAACCCCTAACATTGTTTACTCAGAAACAGCTGGGATTTTTCTGGTCAGAGGCGATGGAAGAATAAGTTGGGACGATGCCTACGTTGCCGCATCTAATATGACGCTAAATGGTGTGAACGGGCATATGGCCATGCCTCACAGTGCAGTTGAAAACACTTTATTGATCAATGCGATTAATGATCAAAATCTTGGGCGTACCTGGATATCAGCGAACGATGTTGCCACTGAAGGTGAGTTCATGTTTATCAAGCCTGGCGAGGCTGACACTCCAATTTCAGATGCTAACGGCTACAGCGTTAACGGCGCATATGTTAACTGGGGTGCTGGCGAACCAAACTCGAACAACCAGTTTGAAGACGCTGTTGAAATGTTCAATCACAATGGCCAGTGGAACGACGTGACCGGTACGAAGAACAGTGGCAATTTCTTTTTTGCCGAATTTGATGCTAATGAGGTGCTCAATGGCGGTGTCGGGCCTTATGGTGTACAGCGAGACTTAAGTTATTCCATTGCGGCCCAATCAGTTCCAGGTGCTTTTTACGTAGATGCAAACACTGGTGAGATCATTGTTGCCGATGGCAGCTTGTTGAATCATGAAGCCCTGAACACACATACAGTCACTATTACCGTTCAAGATAATGTTGGTAATAGCTACTCAAAAGACTTCACCATTCACATCGGGGATATCGATGAGGCCAGTGTGCATCAACACCCGGCACTCAATACCGTGGTAGAGGACACAGCACTGGTATTCTCGGTTGTCAATGGTAATTCGATAACAATACAGGATGTAGATGACAATGAAGAGCTGACGCTGATGCTCTCTAGCAGCAATGGCTTGCTCAGTTTAAACATGAACAATTCGCCGAATATCACCACCGTTGGCAGTGTAAGCAATACCAACGTAATCGAAGTCACAGGAACCGTAGCTGATCTGAACACAGCTTTAGATGGTTTGACCTATCAACCGGCGACTAACTATACGGGCTCTGATCAAATAGATATAGAGACGGTGCGCAGTGATCTGCATGCAAACCCCAGCAACGTAACCACGACATCATTCATAAATATTGTTGTCACTCCGGTTAACGATGACCCGGTAGCTGTTGACGATACGATTGAATTAGATGAAGGTACTAGCGCATCAATACTTTCTAACGGTGATAGCTCGGTGCTGGACAATGACACCGATCCTGACACAGCTTTTAGCGTTGTTTCACAAACACTTCCCACCAATGGCAGTTTGATATTAAATTCTGACGGAACATTTACCTACACTCACAATGGAAGCGAAACAACAAGCGACTTTTTCACCTATACCATTGAAGACGCTGTATCCGGCGCAACCAGTACGGCCAGAGTAGATATAACGATTGCACCCATCAATGATGCTCCCAATCCAACTGCTGACATCATTGTGGTGGATGAGGATGGAGTTATATCCGTTACTGATACTAACGAGACATCGTTATTGGCTAATGATACTGATGCAGAGGGCGATTCTTTGCAAATATTTGGTGTTTCGGTAGCACCCAGCAATGGCACAGTAACCGCTAATCCGGACGGCAGCTTTTTGTACGAGCATGATGGCTCTGAAACCACAACAGATTCGTTTACTTATATCGCTGTAGATGAACACGGCGCCACTCAAACAGCCGTGGTCGATGTTGTGATTACACCGGTTAATGATTTACCCGTTGCAAACAGTGATTCTATTACCGTGGATGAAGGTGGGGCGACGGTGACTCAGTTAGACAGCGGTGAGTTTTCCCTGTTAGACAACGACACTGATGCAGAGAATAACGGTCCGCTTGCAGTCATTGTATCCACTGCTCCAGCTCATGGAGCGCTGGTGGTAAACCCTGATGGCACATTTGCTTATACGCACGATGGCTCTGAAACCACGTCAGACAGTTTTACCTATGCTGTCCAGGACAGTGATGGCGGTAATTCGAAGTTTGCGACAGTGAGTATAGTGATCAACCCGACTAACGATGCGCCTTTGGCAGTGGATGATGCTGATGTCGTCAATGAGCAGGGTGTCATTACCATCAATGTGTTGGCCAACGACAACGATCCTGATGGCGATAACCTGGCTGTAACGCAGGTAAGTGCTCCGAGTAATGGTAGTGTGGTCATCAATGCCAACAATACCGTGACTTACACACACGATGGCAGCGAAACTTCGGCAGATTCCTTCTCTTACATACTAGAAGATGGTAATGGCACTTTTTCAATTGCGGAAGTTGATATCACGGTTATGCCAATCAACGATGCGCCCGTAACGCAGGCAGATTCAATGACACTGGCTGAAGGCGGGACTGACGTTGTTGATATGCTGGCTAATGATGCTGATGCAGAAAACGACACTCTGTCGGCGATAATCCTTAGCCAGCCCAGTAATGGCACGCTGGTCCAAAATCCTGACGGCTCTTATAGCTACAGGCACGATGGATCAGAAACACAGAGCGACAGCTTTACCTATCAGGCAAAAGATCCAAGTGGCGAACTGTCTGGTGTAACCACCGTTAGTATTGTTATCACTCCGGTAAACGATAGCCCGGTTGCCATAGACGACAATGTCAACGTGTCTGAGTCAGGCACTGTTGAATTGAGCGTATTACTAAACGATACTGATGCTGAGCTGGATAACTTAACAGTATCCATCACAACGGCACCTCTCAATGGTACGGCGTTTGTTCATCCGGACAACACTATTAGTTACACGCATGATGGGTCAGAGACGCTCGCTGATGAATTAACTTATACGGTTATTGATGGTAATGGCGGTGTAGCTACAGCGCAAGTTAGTTTTACCGTGGCCAGTGTTAATGATAGTCCGTTAGCATTAGATGATACCGATACAGTGGCTGAGGGTGGTAGCGTCACTATAGATGTTTTGCAAAATGACAATGATGTAGATTCTACTGTATTGACTCCTGCTGTGGTGGGCGCACCCAGTTTCGGTACACTGGTGCTCAATAGCGATGGCACCTTTACTTACACCCACGATGGGTCAGAGACCGCTAACGACAGCTTCTCTTATGTAGTCACTGACGAGCAGGGTGCCGTGTCCCTTGCTGCTGATGTAACGCTAAACATCAGTCCAATAAATGATGCGCCTGTGGCAAACGACGATACCGCGTCAGCTATGGAGGGCACCACCGTAACAATCAATGTCCATAGCAACGACACCGATGCAGAGTCTAACGGTGCGCTAATGGCCACTTTGGTCAGTGGCCCGACAAACGGCTCACTAATGTCGAATGCAGATGGGACTTTCACTTATACCCACGATGGCTCTGAAACCACGGCAGATTCGTTTAGCTACTACACAACAGATGTAAACGGTGCAATTTCCAATAACGCAACAGTAGGCATCGAAATTACACCATTAAATGATGTACCCGATGCGGTTGATGACTCAGCGGTTTTGAATGAAGCAGCTGTTATAAATATTAATGTGTTGGCCAATGACAATGACAGTGATGGCGACACATTGACCGTTGCACTTGTCTCAGGGCCAGTCAACGGCACGGCTGTAGTCAATGCTGACAACACAATCAGTTACAGCCATAACGGAAGTGAGACGCTGGCGGATACGCTGGAATATGCAACTAGTGATGGTAAGGGTGGTGTGTCAACAGCCACGGTCTCTATTTCCATTACACCTGTTAATGATGCGCCTGTGACTGTGCCAGACAATTTAATGGTAAACGAGGGAAGCAGTGCTGTTGTTGATGTTGCGATCAATGATTCTGATGCTGAAAACGATGCTTTAACATTCAGCATTGTAAGCCAACCCAGCAACGGTAGCCTTGTTCAAAACCCGGATGGTACTTTCACCTACACGCACGATGGCACCGAAACACAAAGCGATAGCTTTAGTTATCAGGCAAGAGACCCTGACCTGGCCATGTCTCTGGTTACCACAGTGGCAATCGAGGTGAATCCGGTCAACGATATTCCGGTTGCTATCAATGATGCTGTCAGCGTATTGGAATCGGACTCGCTGGATATTGCTGTGTTGTCAAACGATACGGATGACGATCTGGATGCGCTAAGTGTGTCAATCATATCGGGCGCAAGTAGTGGTTCTGCTACGGTTAACAGCGACAACACCATAACGTATGTGCACGATGGGTCTGAAACAGGTAACGACACCATTGAGTATATTGTTAGTGACGGTAAGGGTGGCTCTGCCACAGCACAAATCAACATCACTATTGTCGGCACAAACGACGCTCCAATAGCCGTGGATGACAACAATACGGTAGATGAGGGTGGTGTTGTCATCGTTGATGTGCTGCAAAACGATGCTGACGCCGAAAACGACGTTTTGTCAACATCGCTGGTGAGTTTGCCGAACTATGGCACGGTGATCAGTAACGCTGATGGTACCTTTACTTATACTCATGATGGTTCTGAAACTGTAAATGACAGTTTTTCATATATTGTTACTGACGACAACGGTGCGGTATCCATGGCGGCAATGGTACTGCTGAATATAAACTCGCTAAATGATGCTCCACTGGCTAACGATGATACAGCGACGTTGCCAGAAGGTAGCGTTGTCATTATTAATGTGCAATCCAATGACATAGATGTCGATAATGCTGCCTTGCAAACGGTTATCAACACAAATCCAATGCACGGAAACGCGGTTGTTAATGCCGATGGCACCATAAGCTACACCCATGATGGGTCAGAGACCACATCAGATAGTTTTCAATACACAGTATTCGACAATGCGGGAGCATCATCGACAGCTGAAGTGCAACTATCAATTGTGCTAAGCAACGAGAATGCACCAGTATTTTTACAAGAGCCTATCGTTTATCAAGTCGTCGAGAATGCCAGCAATGGTTTGCTGCTGGGAACTATCCTCACCAGCGACCCGGATACCAATGACGCAGTTCAGTTCTCGCTTTTAAACAATGCTGGCGGTCGTTTTCAAATTTCAGATAACGGTATTGTGAGTGTGCTTGACGGAAGTCTATTGGATTACGAAACTAATAATGCTCACAGCATCACTGTTGTTGCAACTGATTTTCAAGGAAACACCGCCAGTACTAATGTGGATATTCAGGTTATTGATGCAATAGAACCAATATCGGAATTTCAATTGCTAGGTCCGTTTAATGTACCTGAGAATGATGCTGGCTCAACTGTACAAGGTGTTGTTGCTGCAATGGCGAGCGCCGAATCCGGGACAATTAGCTACAGTTTGGCTGGACAAGATACAGCCAGTATTCTCATTGATTCCAGTACGGGCGTTCTGAGTCTGGCAAGTGGTTACGCGTCAGACTTTGAAGCCAAGGCTCAATACAGTGTTACGGTTATTGCAATTGATGCCACGGGCCAGCAAATAAGTGAAGACATCGTCATCAGCGTTCTTGACGTCAACGAATCTCCTGAGTTTACTGTGCAAGAACTGGTGTCTGCTATTTCAGAAGATGCCACCCAAGGTCAAAGCGTAGGTACCTTGCAGGCTGTTGACCCTGATGGAAACACCTTGCAGTACAGCATAGTTGCAAGTAGCTCTGCGTCTGCTTTTGTTATTGATGCTCAAACGGGTGCTATCACTGTTGGCAATGCAGCGCAGATTGATTTTGAGGTTTTGAATCAACACAGCTTGCAGGTAGAAGTAAAAGACCCTGATGGGCTCAGTGATGTTATACCGGTTACCATCAATATTGATGATGTTGACGAAGTCATTGTTGAGCCAGAACCAGAGCCAACACCCATTATTCCCGGGCCTGTCGTTCCTGAACCGACTGAACCCGAGCCGCCGACTGTGCCACCGAGTTTGGGGTCAGCGTTGCAACAGGAACTACCCCAAATCAATTTGATACCAATCGAGCCGGTTACTGTTTCACCTGTTTTAGCGCCTTTGGCGGCAGATTCATTGACCACCAACGAGCAAACTGTGTCCGCGGAAACTATCGTACAATCCAGCAGCGAAGATGCCGTCACTCAAGCTCTTCAACAATCTCAGGCAGACCAGGAGAACACCACTGATACGAGCACAAAATTTTTAGATGCCGTCAACTTGATGTTAGCGTTTGACACGCGTGCCGCTGCAAATAAGTTAAACGCAATTGTGGATCCGGTGATAACAAGTGATATAAAAACCATACATCGTGCGATCAAACTTGAGGCGATGACACCAGAGGAGCAACTTGCTTCCATTCTGTCTTTGAATCCAGTCGATGTTAACCTTGAAGATGGCGAGAGAATACCTTGGCAAGTCGAAAACGCCGGATTAGAATCCAGTTTGATTGATCTGGAAGAAAAGCTAAAGGAATCAGCGAAAAAAATGACTGTTTCGTCTGGGGCCTCTGAGGCACTGGTTGGTGTGACCGTTGGTATTACCAGTGGTTTTTTGGTTTGGATGCTTCGTGGTGGAGCTTTACTTGCGAGTATGTTTTCTATAAGCCCCTTATGGAGGCAATTAGATCCGCTGCCCATTGTTGATGCCAAAGTTAATCATAACGAGGCCGAACCAGAAAATGAAGATACAACGATTGAGAGCCTTTTTGATGCATCACGCAGGTAAAATTATATACTAACGTAGTACTAGTCAATTAATCTGATCAATACCACGGCGTATTATCAACTCGCTCAACGAGAGAAAAGATTGCGCAAACCAAGCCAAAAAAAAAGCCCTGATAATCAGGGCGTTTTGCGTTTCTTTATTTTTTCTGGCTTACTTATCGTAAACAGACTCTTTCTTTAGGTGCTTTACAATAAGATAGTAAAATACGGGCCGTAGTTTTTGACGGTTACTTGGGCCGATAGTGTCAATTGCATGCTGGACTGCCGCATCTGCTTCCGGGCCTTCAACACCAAGCTTGCGGCTTACAAAACGCTCTTTCACGTTATCAAGTTCTTTTTTATCTCCAGCTGCTACCAGATTAGCGTCTCTATTATATAAAGATGGCCCTAACCCCTTAGCAACAGCCGATAGGAGTTTCTCATCGCAATCCACATTGATACTGGACAGTTGTGCTTTACAGTCGGTTATTGCTTCGTCGAACTTGGACATGATACCTCCGTTAGAGTTTAAAACTGACCGCACTTGTTGGCCGCCGCATTTGACCGTTCTTATTGAACGGGCAAAGCGGCGCAGTGTGCGACATACGCTAATGTTCTCACAAGCGGCTGTGCCGCGAAAACGTTACTGCATGTGATCGTGTAATGACGTTTTGGTTCAAGGACCACCGCCATCGGTTTGCTCATAGTATGCCGCGCATCGGAACTGCGCAACAAACTGGGGCTAACAGGGCTAACCATTAACAAATGATTAACATTTTGGACTGGAACTGCAAACTATTGTGTTACGAAACAGTACCAATACGGATGTCAAGACATTAGCACTTGATGTCTCATCACCTGAAAATTCACCGAATATCTAACCTGGCGATTGTTTGGTCTGTAGTTGGGATTCGGTTGCATATGATTCGTGTGTTTGACTAGGTATTATCTTGCTGTCTGAACTAATCAAGCCGTGTTCTGCGAATACTTTCTCTGCAGCTTCGTACCCAATCTCACTAATACGTTTGTATGATTTAAATTCCATCAATGGAATTTCGCTAACATTTGGTTCAACCAATACATCGAGCATTGCTTTGGTCTCGTTCAATCGAATAATACTTTTTATGTCGGTGGACCTTAACAGGGTTTCAACCAAACGAGGAATACGTATTTTTTTTGTAAACGGGTTTATCCGCGAGAACAATACATGCCAACCCGAAAGGGAGGTGCCGTAGTTATAGTAGGCGCGAATTTCAACTATCTGACTAACGTTGACCCCGATAATACTGCCGCGACCACCAAGCTGTTCATGCATAACATCAACAGGAAACGTGTTCAACACCGCTCCGTCTATTAAAAGCTGTCCGGATGGAGTGGGAACAGGGGAGAATATACCAGGCAAGGATATGGTGCTTCTGACCACTCGCCATAGCGGGCCTCTGTCATGCACGACTTCTTTGCCATCAGCTAGGTTAGAGGACACACAGAAAAACGGAATCCATAAATCTTCGATGCGTGATTCGCCATAAACTTCATGACAAAACCTCGTTAGTTTTGCGGACTGTAACAGTGAAACCAATGGAAGCGTGTAATCGAAAAGCGCTTTTTTATTGGCAAACACAGCTGACAAACTATTGATGTCTTCAGTATTTTGACCCATAGCCATGGAAGCACCGAGTAATCCCCCCATGCTGGAACCACCAATGTAGTCAATGGTGATCCCGTGTTCCTCAATTAGCTTTTGTACGCCTAAATGGGCGTAACCTCGTGCTCCACCGCCGCTAAACACTATGCCTCTTGCGCAACCGCAGATACGCCGAGCTAAACGCGCCATGTGTCCGGTATCGTCGATACGGATGTGATGATACGCATTGAGCTCACGTTTTCTTAGCCAGCGCGCCGTATGAGAAGGTTGTTTTGTGTCTTTATCGTGGAGTAATACCAAATCAACTTTACGATGAAAGCGTGCGTTACTAAGCATGCCTCGCAATTCGTGTTCGATTTCTCGCAGTTTGGAGGAATTTTCCTTGTCTGCATTTGCCAGTAAGATTATGCGATCGGCTCGGTTGATACACCGCCTGGTCCACGAAGACAGTGATGGGTCCGCCAAATACAAAATTTCCTGGTAAGTATTTTCTTTATCATCAAGCCATTCAGCGATGGCAGAGTTAAAAACATCTGAGAAGTCGGTTTGGGCAACGCCTTTTTTGCCATACAACCTGTCGAAGGCCCGTGCATCGAGCAGCAACGGATTGCCAAAGCAACCCATTTCGCGTTTAAGCTGCTGCAAAAAGCGGCGCAAAGGTAGTTTGTGGTCTAAGGGAATAATAGCAATGGTCTGATCTTTTGCCTGCACGCGCCGTGATTTCTCGACATACCGTTGCACTACCAATTTTGTCAAAGGCATTAGCATATCTGGGCGTTTGGCGATCAGCTCATCAAACATGTCTTTTTTTAAAAACGCTACGGTGGATTCTCTTATTGCAAAAACCGTTGCGGTTCGCACCGAGTCAGACAATAATGCCAATTCACCAACAGTCTCTGGTGCGCGCACCTCAGCCAGGACAACCGTATTGTTTTCATTGTTGAGAGTTTCTACTTGCAAGCGGCCCGAAATCACAATGTGCAGACCGTCAGCTTCGTCGCCTTCTTCCATCATTACCTCACCACTGGTGTAGTGATGAATAACAGTGCCTTCCAATAGGGCATTCATGGTTTCAGTGTTGATGTCGCCAAACATATCAATGAATACTTTGGCCAACATGACCCGGCGTGATAGTTCTGCTGCTGTGTCATAAACATGAGCAAGGATGCCCGGGTCGATGTCGGCTAATAGCTCAAATGCGATTCTGGGAAATCGGGCAATTTTTGATTTCTTTGCGGCAACGGCATTGACCAAATGAGCCCCACCATTGAGTACAGCAAAATCGCCAGCGGTATCACCTTTAAAACGTGAGTGAAGATAGAAGTCGGTACTGGCGTTCTTACTGGGCAGTTTGAGCTGAATTTCTCCGTTTATCACCATAAACAGCTCGTCACTTTGGCTGCCATGGCTAAACAGCACATCGCCTTCTTTCATTTCAGTGAAGCTGATGTGAGGAGCAAGTGATTCCCACCGGTCAGCATTGATTGAACGCACCAAAGGCAGCCGCTGCAAGGTCCTCAGTGTTTTTGATTCACTATTAAGCGGGTTCATGGTGATTCGTTAGCATCTTGACGAGCGCGCGCTGTTGCCCAAAACTTGCACGGTCTGCCAGAATGAAGGAAAAATGTCTCATAGTTGAGTAACTACACAGCATATATGGGACCGATCGGGCAGGTTGTGGCACATTAAATTGGATCTGCAAAAATTAGATCTGCAAATCAGATAAATCGGATCCGCAAAGCAGATTAATTAGATCTGCAAGGTAGATAATACGGCTCTGAAGGGCAAAATTGGCCTTCTGATTACTGCCGGTTGTTGAAATCTATTTTGCCAAAGTATGCCGTGCTTTTTTGTCCTGAATTGTCACCATCTACCATAACAGCATAGCCGGAAATCTGGGTAACATCGATGTTGAACAACTGTTTAAAATCCTCAACAATGTTGCGTCTTTGTGTCACCCATTGGCCCGTCATTTCATCGCCACTTTGTACCGCAAGCATGATCGATTTTTCGGTAAACGGGCTATTCCATGTGGTGCCAGTTGTTTGGGTGGACGACCAAACGTAATTTATACCAATGGTATCCCACGGCAGCAACCCGGTTTTTACAGCAACATAAAACCGGGCGGGAAAGTCATCACCTGACTTTGAGCGCTCGTCAATATTTTGATAAACAGAATCGACTTTCCATGTCCATTCTATCCATGGAGTGTCCTGTAAGTCGATGGTTTTCTCTTTGTATAAGAGGGACGCCGTTTTGTTGGTGCTGGCCTTCAGAATGCTTTGGTCAGCTACCGGAATCAGCTCATATTTGGTATTGCCAACAAACGACTTTTCCAACCAGGATTCCAGCGATGTGTCTGGAAACGAATGAGCGGGTTGGTCGGCTGCCGCCGCAACGGGAGCTACCCAAAACAGCGTGACGATCACAGCGGTATGCAGGGCTGCAAAAATGCTCGCTTTCATACCAGCAAGAATGCAAAGGGTGAAATCAGCTTTTCTGACGCAAATGGCGGATAAAGTCTTGTAATGTTCGTTATTCATTCTTCTTTAGGTAAAAAGGTGCGGTAAAAGTTCATCCTTATTAGGCCACTATTGAGGTCTGCTAACGCAGAATTAACGTAAAATGACTGAGCTGTATCCTTATTATTGAGAACCATGTCAGATACCCTTAAAACTCGCCGATTCTGGTTGCTGGCTGCGGGCACCATCGCCACCATCTACGCGCTCATTTTGGTTGGCGGTATCGTACGCGCGACCGGTTCAGGTATGGGCTGCCCGGATTGGCCACAGTGTTTTGGGCAATGGATACCGCCCACCAGTGAATCTCAGCTGCCAGCCAATTACCAACAAATATACGCCGATCGAGGTTACGCTGAGACGGAGTTTAATGTGAGTAAAACCTGGACCGAATATCTGAACCGCTTGCTTGGTGTATTCACAGGTTTCACCATACTGCTTACGCTGATTTTCTCGATGCCATTCCGGCGCCACGATGCCAGAGTTACACATTTAGCTTTTGCAGGATTTGTACTAGTGGGTATTCAGGGCTGGCTGGGTTCACGGGTTGTTGCCAGTAATTTAAATCCAGTCTTGATAACTGTGCACATGCTTTTGGCACAGGTGATAGTAGGTGTGATTATCGCTGCCATACTGCGCTCGGCACGCTCGATGCTACAAAAAATTGATATCAGTGGTTTAAGTAAAATTGTCTATCCACTGATTGTTTTGGCCATGATTCTTGGCTTGGTGCAAATGGTGTTGGGTACTCAAGTCAGGGAGGCTGTTGATTTAATTGCCAAGCAAAGTAATTACATAAACCGTCATTTGTGGATAGACAATTTGCCGTTGATCTTTGCGGTGCATAAATACTATGCCATAGCGCTTGTGGTATTTAATGCCTGGCTGATTGTTCAACTGCTGACGCACACACAATCTGTGTTACTGCACAGATTAAACTGGTTCCTGGCGTTTTTACTGTTAGGAACATCGGTTATGGGCATGTCCATGGACCGCCTTAATCTCCCCATTTTTGCCCAACCGCTGCACCTGTGGATGGCATCACTGATATTCGGCACCCAGCTGGCCATTTTAATGATCCTGCGATACGCGCGCTCAAACAGCCAGATCGAGGCGAGCAAAAACGTTGCGCTTAATACTTGAATGTTGAGCAGATGACAGGCTAAACTATCGTGGCGTGCAGGACGCGCGCCACACTGACCAAGCTTAATATCCCAAGCTTGGTCGTTCGAGCTTCACCACGTGTAGGCTCCATGGTGTGTATTTAATCATTTGAACAAGGAGGTTCAATCATGTTCTCTTTTCCCGGTTCGGCTCTATGTTTGCTGTTGAAGTTGCAAGCAACTTTACGATTTCTACTGCTTGTTCTAGTTGCGTATACCGCGACTTTTAGTCACGCCGCGTTTGCCGGTCCACTTATTGATATCAATATCGCCAGCGCCGATGTGCTCGCCGGAACCTTGCCAGGCATTGGCCCAACCAAGGCAAAAGCGATAGTAGATTATCGTGATCTGAACGGGCCGTACCAGTCGATAGATGAGCTCACCAATGTGAAAGGCATTGGTGAAGTAACCCTCAGTAAGATAAAACCTTTTTTATTTAGAGTTGGGCAGAGCAGTGAGCAGTCCCGTTTGTATCCTTCGGTGAGCAGTCGCACCCGGGTTGTTTTAAACGCCTCGGGGCAAAACACGGTTGGCGAAGGTTTGACCGATACGCCAAATCATTCGGAAGCTCAAGCGCGTAAAGCCATACGGGCCGCGTTGAATATTGCGCTTCGAAGGGCTGAGCAAACCACGCAACCCTAGTACAGCTGTCCCCTCTGATAAACTGTGTTAGAGGGGCTGCAAACACCAATTAGTCGCCCTCGAATTCGCACAATATATGCACATCGACACCGAGTGACTCGATCAATTTTTTACCACCTAAAGCGGGCAGGTCGATAATGAAGGCGCTGCCAACGATTTGCGCTTCAGCGCGTTTCAGGAGTTTTATTCCAGCTTCGCAGGTGCCGCCAGTCGCGATTAAATCATCAACCAGTAATACGCGTTCACCCGCTTGAATAGCGTCAACGTGCATTTCCATCGTTGCTTCACCGTATTCAAGGGTGTAGTCCTCGTGCATGGTTTCTCCTGGTAACTTGCCTTGTTTGCGTATCGGCACAAAACCAACAGAAAGTTGATGGGCAATGGCTCCTCCAAGAATAAAGCCACGAGCTTCCAGCGCTGCCACTTTATCTATTGGCTGGCCAGCATAAGGGTGTAACAGCATGTCGACTGCCATGCGAAAACCGCGTGGATCCTGAAATAAAGTACTGACATCCCGAAACTGGATTCCCTTTTTTGGATAATCCGGTATGGTACGGATATAGGACTCGATGTTGTTCACTGTGTAAACCCTTTAAGCTGTAGGTTGATGGATGCAAAGAGTAACATTTGCTAAGACATGCGCCAGTTTCATAGGCCTCTTCAATTATCGCATGCTAGGATCTGACCTCTATTATTGATAGTGAGCGGTTGTATGAACCTTGTCGGTACATTAGGGAAATTATTGTTAAGCGGTGCTCTATCCAAAGGCGGTTCTGCCGGAGCCGGTGGACTGGGTTCGTTGCTAGGTGGTGGCGCTCAAGGTAGCGGTGGACTCGGTGATCTACTGGGATCACTGGCTGGTGGTGGTGCCAACAGCGGTGGTTTGGGTGGCTTGTTAGGTCAGCTTCAGGGTCAGCAAGGCGGCGGAGCAGCACAAGCTGGAGGTGCTGGTGGGTTGCTTGGTGCATTACTAGGCGGTGGTGCTGCCGGTGGTGGCGCCCAGAATCGAGCTAACAACTCGCAAGGTGATATGGGTGCACTTTTGGGTAATGCACTTGGGCAAAACGCTCCTGGAGCACAAGCCCCGGCTCCTGTGACAACAGAGCAAATTAATCAGGCGGCTTTACTGATCCGTTCCATGGTAAACGCTGCTAAAGCTGACGGTACTGTTGATGCACAAGAGCAGGAAAAAATTGTTGGCAAACTGGGTGACATTGGCCCTGAGGAAGCCGCTTTTATTCGCGCTGAAATGCAAGCGCCTCTCGATGTTGATGGTTTTATAAAAAGCGTCCCAAAAGGTCTTGAACAGCAAGTCTATGTGTTGTCGTTGATGACGGTTAATCTGGATTCAAAAGCCGAAGCTGAATATCTTGACAAGCTGGCTAAAGGTTTTAATATTTCTGAGCAAGCCAGCAACCAGATTCACGGGCAACTTAACGTGCCGCAGTTGTACTCTTAAACGTTTACGCACATATTTATATCTACACAATTTTTACGCACAATTGTGTGCGCAGCTTGAGAAAATTGGTTTGGCTGGTGCGTGAGCACTGGTCAAATCAATAGCCCTAACAATTTGCTTGGAGCATTAAAATGAAGAAACTAATCGGACTCTTATTGTTTTTACCGGTATCGGCATTTGCCAACGTTAACTTTTACGGTCAATGCAACTACGAAGGGCCTAGCGTGACCCTTGAGCCTGGTGAATACTCGGCGGCTGATCTTGCCGATCGTGGGATTCCTGACAATGCCATCGCTGCTGTCAAGTTCGAGAAAGGGTATGTGGTAACACTTCACGAAGACGATGGGTTCAAGGGACGATTTGGTACGTTAAAGAGTTCGGATTCTTGCCTAGAAAATAACAATTTTAATAATTTGGTTAGCTCCTTAGTCATCAAAGCGTCCGAACAGGCTTTCGGCAAAAAGGAGTCAATCCTGTTTGGTAATTTAAGTCTGGATGCAAAGAAACCGACCGATGTGAAAGGGCAGATCACGGTTTATTCGGACTGTAACTACGCCGGTGCATCGGCCAAACTGTCGGTGGGTGACTATAATCTTGCGCAACTTAAAAAGTTTGGTTTGGGAAACAACGATATCTCCTCAGCAAAGGTACCTAAGGGCTTGAGCTTAACCGTTTTTGAGAACGATTTTCTGCGAGGTGATTCCGCCTCAGCCTCAGGTGATGTCAAATGCATAGACACAGGTGACTTTGCTAATCGTATTACATCTGTTTCGGTATCTGGTGGCCCTGACTTGGTCGTGGCTGCGCCTGCACCCACAGCCACAGGTGGCGTGACGGTTTATGATCAATGTAATTACAAAGGCAAGTCTGCATTACTACAAGTGGGTGAATACACTAACGCCGACTTAAATTCCATGGGTATCAGCAATAACAGTATTTCGGCTTTGCAGGTTGGTGAAGGGTATCAGGCGGAACTGTATATTAATGACTTCCATCGAGGTGACTCAGGCACGCTTGGTACAAATAATCCGTGCCTGGTTGGCCGTTACAATGACGCGATAACCTCTATGATTATTCGTAAAATTGATGGCGTAGCTGCAACCGCTGACTCAAAAAAGATGGTTGCAACAGTTTATGAGCACTGTAATTTTCGGGGTGGTAGCGCTGAGCTGCCAGTAGGTAAGCACAACGCATCAGCGCTCAAAAGCATGCGAGTTGGACAAGACACTGCATCTTCCATCAAGTTATCCTCAGGCTACCGGGCCACGCTGTATGAGGGTGCTAATTTTGATGGAAAAAGTGTTCTGGTCACCGGTGATGACGATTGTTTGGATAACGATGATCTAAACGAGCAGGTTTCATCCATGGTGATTGAGAATGCGGCTATAAGAGCCACTAGTGGCGTGCAGGACAATTTTGTATCCCAGCCAAATCAGTCCAGCAGCTCCAAGTCTGATGACTTGGTTGCCGGGCTAACTTGTGTGCAACAGTTTGTTGAGAAAAATGCTTGTGATGAGCGCCGTTGGGAAACTATGGAAACACGTTGCCAGTTGCTTCGTGTTGAAGAATTGAGCGATGGCTACTTAGAGGGTCATGTCGCCGCAGGTAATTGCAATACAGAGTTGTGGGATGAGCTTGTTCGTCGAACTGCGAACCCACATTTACGCTAGTTCGCTAGTGGCTTTTCAATCAAGAGTGTTATAGAAATTTCGGATAGCACTGTTTGCGTTGAGTAGCCTTATTAAATTTTGGCTTAACTATCTGGACTTAAACGAACAATGATTTTTCGCAATTTAGTAATTGGTAGCCTTGCATTGGCGGTTCTCAGTGCTTGCAGCACGGTCAAATACAACACACTTGAAAAAGTCGGTATTCACAAACGTGACATATTAGTGGCAAACGTGAAAGATGCGCGTGATGCGCAAAGCGACGCACAAGAGCAATTCAAGGATGCACTGGAGCGATTTGGCTCTGTTGTACAAATAGAAGAGACTGGATTGAAGAAAGCCTACGATCGTCTAAGTGATGAGTACGACGACAGCAAAGACGCCGCCGAAGAAGTATCTGAAGAGATCGATGCTGTTGAACAGGTTGCTGAAGACCTGTTTGAAGAATGGGCACAAGAGATAGAAGAGTACACCAATGTCGATCTGCGCAATAACAGTAAACGCCAATTGCGGGATACACAAAGTCGTTATAAAGATATGCTTGTCAGCATGCAAGCGGCTGAGCGAAGCATGCAGCCGGTACTGAATACGTTTAAGGATAATGTGTTGTTTTTAAAGCATAACCTCAATACGCAAGCGGTTGGCTCTTTAAAAAGCACGTTTGCTAGTCTCGAAGGCGACATTGGTCGGCTTATTGAACAAATGAATCAATCGATTGCGCGATCAAATGAGTTTATTGCCGCGATGGAACCTGCCGGTTAAGACAAGCAGTTAAGGCGACTTATAAACGACTACCATGACTGATAATCCTCTGGTTCCACCGACAAAAGACGATCCGTCTTTGAATTTGGATGAGAAATTAAACTTAGAAACGGGTCAAATCGCTTGGTCTGATTTAGTGCGCCACTTCGCACGTGGCGTTGTAATCAAGGTGTTAGAAGGCAGAGATTTGGTTGAAGTAGCAAATTGCCTTGCCATAGACGATACAAATCAGTTAAAACAATGGTTAGACGACATGTCGGTTGCTCGTGCGTCCGATGATGACGCAAGAGACTGGACTGCCAGAGAACCTGTTTTCTGGTGCGTGGTCACAGCGCCTTGGGTGCTGGCACAAGAGCACAAAGATACGAACCCGTCCGTCCATTAGCGTGTGCTGCTGAATATCGCCTTTCTTGGATACAAGAGCTTAAAAGCCGGAGTTAAAGATGAGGTTTCTTTCAATACTGGTAGTCACTTGTTTTGCTTCCGTGCTGCTTTCGGCCGAAGTACTGTCTGATACAAGCAGCAGCGACGCATCTGCGTCCGCTCAAACAACAGCGGAATCAGCCGCAGAACTGAGTGCTGCGTTTTCAGAGCAACAAAGATGGGATATCAAGCGCCAGGTTATGTCCAGGCCAGGAGTCATGCTCGACATGGCAAACATGACAGATAACGGGTACGTCTGGAAAAATGATGTGGTTTGGGCTGGTGACGGTTTGCCCATCGATGAGAAATGGTACGTGGCGGGGTTTCTGTTCCAACGTCCCGGTTATAAATCTGTATGGTTACAGTACGCTTTTCGAATCGATACCGAAACGCAGCAGTTGCGCAATGTCAGGCGTTGGTATGGAGCTGGCTCAATTCGTTAAGTGCTTGGGTGGCCAGGATAGACAAAAATATCGTGTTACTGAGTTTTGCCCTGGTTTCTCAGTCTGCTGTGATTTTGTAATTTTTTGGTTTCTTAGTTTGATTTGATTTTGAAGTTTATTTTGTAGTCTAGGCCGATTTTTTGAAACAATCAGCGCATTCAATTAGCTCACTTTCAATTTGTCCAACTACATCAGGCAACTCAGCGGCAAGGACGGGCTTTGAGTAATAGTAGCCTTGTATCAAATCACAACCCAGTATTTCAATTAGGCCAAGTTGTTCTTTTGTTTCAATCCCTTCAGCCACTGTTGACAGATCTAAGCTGTTTGCTAACGCTATAATACTGGCGGCAATTGATTTTTCAAAATTTGTAGTAGTTAAGTCTTTTACAAATGAGCGATCAATTTTCAATATGTCGACGGGTAAATCCTGAAGATAACTTAACGATGAATACCCGGTACCAAAGTCATCTAATGCGATGTTGATTCCAGCCTCTCTGAGAACCTTTAACTGAACAACAACGGATTCTCGGTTGTTCATAATAAAGCTTTCCGTTATTTCAGCTTTGAGCTGGCTCGGAGATACATCATGGAGCTTAAGTAGTTTAATAACGGTATCGCTAAAGTTTGGATCATTAAATTGTGGAGTTGCTATGTTAACGCTCATACTGAACTGCTTCTCTGCGCTAAACTGCCAGGATTTGAGTGTTCTAATAGCCTCTTCCATTATCCAGTAGCCTAGCTCGTCGATAAATCCTGATTCTTCGGCCAGGGGTATAAATTCGAATGGGGACACCATGCCGCGCTCTGCGCTGTTCCAACGAATGAGTGCTTCAACCCCAGTTACGGTACCTGATTTTAAACACACTTGAGGCTGATACCAAAGTTCAAATTCGTTTCGTGCCAGTGCAACTGGTAATAGGCTGCCAAGCTCACTCTTACTGCGCATTTTTTCGGCAACCAGTTTATTGAAGTGCTTAATCTTACCTTCGCCTGCATGTTTTGCTTGATACATCGCGATATCAGCGTGGTTAAGTAATTCGGAAAACGAAAAGCCGTCATCTGCATAGAAGCTAATACCAATACTGATACCCATATTGATTCTCAGATTCCTTATGTGAATGGGTTCGGCTATACTGTCGGCGAAGCGTTTTGCTAACTCATCGATGCCGTACTCGTGGTTTTTCAATTGCACCATCAGCGCAAATTCATCGCCACCCATACGAGCCAGACAATCTCCCTCACGAGTGCACTTTTTCATCCTTTGGGTACAAATTTTGATGACTTGATCACCGATGTTATGACCGTGCGCATCATTGACCGCTTTAAATCCGTCCAAGTCACAAAACATGATTGCGAATTGTTTTTTGTCTGGTGGTTTGTTCGATATGGCGTTTGGTTCTTGTGCCGCACTGTCGACAATTTCAGAAAAGCGGTCTTTGAAGCGACGGCGGTTTGGTAAGTTCGTCAAGCTGTCATGGTAAGCCTGATGATGCACCTTGCTTAGTAAATCATTGCGTTGCAGTGCAGTAGACAATTGACTCGCCATAGCTTGAAACGTATTCGCATCATTTTCATTGAAGTCGCACTTGTCGACGTTTTTTGTAATGATGATCACGCCCCAGGGCTTTTTATCGAAGCAAATAGGCACACACATAGTGCTACCGATGTTGTGCTTTCTTCGGTACTCATGCACAGCTTTGGACTCTCTGGGATCATCCGTATTTCGGTTAATTTGGGCAAATTCGATATTGTCAAAACACCAGTAGCTAATACTGTGTTGGCTCAGCGCTTCTACTTTTTGCTCTTTGGTGCTAAAGTCGCCATTTTTTATTCGGTATGCGGAGTGTGTTTGTAAGGAGTCTGTGTTGTTTGGATTGTGGTAGATAGTGACACGCTCAACATCGAAAATGTCGATCAAGTGCTGACTAACCTTTTGTAAGGTGCTATCCCAATTAGTGGACTGGTACAAGGTGTCACCGAGTTTGCTCAGTGTTTCGATGCGCCGCAACTCTTTGGTTTGTGCTTCGAGTTGCTTCGTATAGAAAATTGAAATTGACGCTACTTTTGTGATTTCCTTCAGCATTGGGATTTGGGATTTTAAATCTTCATCCAGTGGTGCTGTTATGAACGCAACCCCAAAAACATGATCTGAAAAAGATAATGGTATTGAGACAGCTTTTACTTCAGTTGGGAATTCAACTATTTCATTACCATAGGCTTTGTTGTATGCATCGGTGTATTCGTATTTACCTGATTCCCATGCCCGTGCAGAAAGTCCCTTACCTCGCGTGCGTATGCTCCCCATTAGTTGATCTTTAAACGCACCACTGGCCGCAACGACCTGTAAATAGTCTCCGGTCTCATGAACCATGTGTAAATAGGCACCTTTAGCTCCGGTCAATCTGATGATTTCAGTGGAAATATATTCCAGCAGGTTTTCCAGTGATTCCTGGTTCATCATTACCACAGCCGCATCGCCCAGCATGGATAGTTGGGCTATCACAGTTTTTAACGATTCGTATTTAGCCAGCAGCTCCGCGTACGCTAACTCGGGCGAGTTAGCGCTAGTGTCTTGCACATTAGCGAGTGATTGCGAAGTGTTGCTCTGAGAGGCCATATTGGAATAAAGAACCCTTTAGTCAGCCGAGATCGAAACAGCTTGTATGGTAGGTCAGAGTCCTTTTTTAACAACCACGCTAGGACCCGTAGCGGCACGTGATCGGTTTTTCAGAGGGTTATCTGGCAGTAATGTCGCACAATAAGCTACAAGACGTACGATCTAAATAGTGCAATGGCCAAAATTCAAACCAAGTCAGGTTTTATAGGTCAGTTTACCTAGCAAGTCGTCAATAAGATTGTCCGCGGCTTCAACCACAACCGTGCCTGGTGGAAACACAGCACTGGCACCAGCATTGAGAAGTACGTCAACATCTTGTGGTGGAACCACGCCACCAACTACTATCAATATATCTTCTCGACCGTGTTTGCTGAGTGCGTGACGCAGTTCTGGGATCATGGTTAGATGACCTGCTGCCAGTGAGCTAACACCGATAACGTGTACATCTTTTTCAATCGCCTCGACCGCAACTTCTTCAGGTGTTTGAAACAGTACGCCTATATCAATTTTGAAACCCAGGTCCGCGAAGGCGGAGGCAATCACTTTTTGACCTCGGTCGTGCCCATCTTGCCCAATTTTTGCCAGTAGCACGCGAGGCTTTCTACCAGTTCGCTCGACAAACGAATCTATTTTAGTTTGTACCTCGGGCACGCCGGTGTGATTGCCCATGGCTTGCTTGTACACACCTTTAATAGATTGTATTTTGGCTACGTGACGTCCGTAGGTTTGTTCTAAAGCAGCTGATATCTCACCGACAGTCGCTCGTGCTCTGGCGGCATTGATTGCCAGCGCAAGCAAGTTGTCTTCATTAGAATTGCATTTAGCTGAACGAGCAGCCTTGGCCAGTGCCTCAATTGCCGTGGCGTGTGCTGTTTGATCTCGGTTGGCTTTTAACTGCGACAGTTTTTCAGTTTGCTGTTTTAAAACAGAAGCGTTATCTACTTTAAGCACATCGACGGCTGTTTCATTATCAACCAGGTATTGATTTACACCGACAACGGTTTGTGCACCTGAATCTATATAGGCTTGTGTTCTTGCAGCCGCTTCTTCTATGCGTAACTTGGGTATGCCTGCTTCAATGGCTTTTGCCATGCCACCTTTTGCTTCAACTTCTTGTATATGCTCCCAGGCTTTTTCCTCAAGCTGCTGCGTTAGCGTTTCCATAAAATAGCTGCCGCCCCATGGGTCAGCCGTATGACAAGTGCCCGCTTCGTGTTGTAAAAAAAGTTGGGTGTTGCGCGCAATTCCAGCGGAGAAGTCGGTCGGTAGGGCGAGGGCTTCATCGAATGCATTAGTGTGCAATGATTGTGTATGTCCGCTGGCGGCAGACATGGCTTCGACACAGGTTCTTGTAACATTGTTATAAACGTCTTGCGCCGTTAAGCTCCAGCCTGATGTTTGACAGTGTGTTCTTAAACTCATCGAGCGCGGATTCCCGGGGTTAAACTGTTTGACTAATCTGGCCCATAAGGTTCGGGCTGCTCGCATTTTGGCTATTTCCATATAGTGATTCATACCTATAGCCCAGAAGAACGACAAACGGGGTGCGAAGTCATCCACTTGCATGCCAGCATCGATACCGGTGCGCAAATATTCAATGCCATCAGCCAAGGTGTATGCCAGCTCCAGATCTGCTGTCGCTCCGGCCTCCTGCATGTGATACCCAGAAATACTAATGCTGTTGTACAGCGGCATGTGTTGTGAGGTGTATTTAAAAATATCCGCCACAATGCGCATGGACGGGGCAGGCGGGTAGATGTAGGTGTTGCGCACCATGAATTCTTTGAGGATATCGTTTTGTATGGTGCCACTGAGTTTCTCAGGAGGTACGCCTTGTTCTTCTGCTGCAACTATATACAGAGCCAAAATCGGTAAGACGGCGCCATTCATGGTCATGGATACGCTCATTTTGTCCAGAGGTATCCCATCAAACAAAGTTTGCATATCAAGAATGGAATCTATCGCCACTCCGGCCATTCCAACATCGCCACTGACTCTTTCGTTGTCCGAGTCGTACCCTCGGTGCGTGGGTAGATCGAACGCCACTGATAAACCTTTTTGTCCTGCTGCCAAATTACGTCGATAGAAGGCGTTACTGTCCTCTGCTGTAGAAAAGCCGGCGTACTGCCGCACTGTCCAGGGCTTGGTGACGTACATAGTGGGGTAGGGGCCACGCGTAAAAGGTGTTAATCCCGGAAAGCTGTCCTTAAAGTCAGTTTGTTCTACATCACTGTTGTTATATAAACGCTTTAGTTCAATAAGTTCGGGTGTGGACTTGACCGGGTTTGGTACATCTTTGCTAACAAGCTTGCCAGCATGTTTGCCAACCATGTCATCAGTCTTGCTGCCGACCACGGTGTAAGCAGGAGAGGGTGCGTCTTCGTCGTTGAAGTTAAAGCGCTTACTCATGCTACACCCTCAAATGGTTGCGCATCCCTTTTTATCTTCAAGGCCTTGCCAGATAACTCGGTTGGTGCGTCGGTTGCCGTGGTCGTCTTACTAAGTTTGGCCTCATTCGCCGAATTCACATAACGATTAACGCCCACTTGTATATCAGTTTCGTTTTGTAAGCGCTCGATGCGTTGCTGCTGATTCTGGGTTATTTGAGCCTGGTATTGCCCGCTTTGCAGCGCATCGATCAGGCCTCCGGCACGCTCTAGTTTTTGCAGAGCTTGCCAGCAGTCATTGGATAAGTTTGCACTGAGGTTTTCAACCGAATACGCACCTGCCATGGGGTCATGCACAAAGGTCAAATTAGCTTCTTCGCTAATAATGATGGGGATGTTTCTGGCAACGCGTGCCGACAACGCAGTGTCTTCATCAGTGCTTTGATTAAAAAAACGATGGTCAATGTAATCATGTGGGTGTATCAGGATAGTTTGCGCACCACCCATTGCTGCGGCAGTTGCACAGCTGACATTGCGCAAATGATTTATCCAGGGTTCCATCATTGATTGCATACGCCTTGAGGATTCAACAACGAGTTGGCAATGCGGGTTTTCTACACCCGTTTTAGTAGCGACGTAATGCCACAGAGATTTTAAAACCCGCAGCTTAACCACGTTGCTTAGCACGTCGGCATCACACGACAATTGAAATACTAACGTGTCGTTAGCCGACTGTGCGTCCATGCCCGCGTCTAACATAGCTTGTAAGTAAATTGATGCGGTTGCAATAGCGGCTACCAGTTCTTGTTCAATGCTGCCGCCTGCGTTGTGATAGCAGCTGGCGTTAACACAAACAGCAGTAGAATTTGTTAGTTGTTGATTTGTGTGTAATGCAAGTTCGGTGAGCTCTTTAAGTAAGTCCTGCACATTCATTTGCGGGTCGGCAGTTGCGGCCATTGTGCCGATGGGGTCGGCATTAAAAGCAATATTATTTTTAGTTGCATCCCAGCCAAGATCTTTCATTACCGATTCAATTAACGTGGCATTGGCAGTGAATTGCCTGGCGCATACTGAGCCGCTCTCCATGTCGCATACCAGGCTCAGCGGTACGATATCTAACTGGACATCTTTCAGGATAGCTTTAACATCAACAGCTGTAAGCGGTGTGCCTTGCGTGTGATGTGTTAACGACAATTGCAATGAGGAGATACCTCCGGCCAATCCCGTTAGCACATTTGCATTTTTTTCTGCGTTGCTCTCGCCCAGTATCGCTAAGCGGTTATCCCAACGTTTAAGTGGTGAGGGGAACAGTGCTTCGCTGCTTGCCGGTCGTTCGGTGTAGAGTGGGTCTATTGCCAGTTGGCTTGCAGTAATGTGTGACAAGGATTCAAGCGATTGTCCTTTCAAACTTTTTTCTGCCAATGCTCGCCATTGGTCAATTGTGTGTTGATCTTTCTGGGTATCGATCATGGTTGGACTTTGGCCTGTGTTTCATAATAGCTATCGAGTGCATCAATTGTATCAAATGCTAAGTTCGCTTTAATGTGCGCACCATAAAACGTCCCGGATGCAGTAATGACGCCCAATGTGCTAGTTGCTGGCCGTTGTCGTTGATCAAATAATCGGCCAGTAGCTTGGCGCAATAGGGTGCGCTGACAATGCCACGTGAACCAAAGCCACCGATTACTGATAATCCGGAGTGGTAGCTCGCAGCTGGGAAGCGTGCAGCCGGTAAACCGTTTTTGATCAATGCATAATCGTCAGGATAGCTGCTTAAGTCCGGCATTGGGCCTAACACCGGTAAGCGATCGGGTGTTGTAGCGCGTATCCCACTAAATCCAGCTACAGCGGTGTCACTAGTTTTTATTGTTGGCAGTAACTCGTTCAATGCTTGCCGGTTTTGAACATGCTCATCGACCTGAATGTCACGGTTGATACTACCGCGTTTAAAACTAGCACCAACGATAAGCTCATGGCCGTCGGGAATGACGTATCGTTTTCCAGTGATAACGGCGCGCAAGGGGTTTTCACCTATTGTTCTAAATCGGCTGGTTTGTCCACGAGCGGGCGTAACAGGTATGTCACTGGTTTGTGTAAATTGATTTAAACATTCACCGGTTGCCAGTATCAACTGATGACACTCAAATGTCTCGTCGCGCTCAACCATCCTGGCACTACTGTCATCTGTTGTGCGTGATTGCGTATCAACCAGCCAGCCGTGACTGGATGCTTTAATCGATTGCACTGAGGTGCGCAAACGCAGGTCAATGTTTTTATGTTGAACCAAACCATCACATAGCCTCGCGGGGTTTAACCAACCTGCTGGCGAAAAATGAATTGCATCGCTGTTTAATGTCACGCCGGCAAGCGCGCTGGCCTCCATTGACGTGCAGCTGTCATAACTTGCATTTGCGGGGTACGGGTTGTTGAGTAGTTGCAACACACCGCATGGGTTAAATGATGCGTACTGTGCCAGTTGCGTATCAACGCTAAGTTGTAACAAGCAATATTCGAAAGCCTTCCGATAAAACTGATCGGCTAAAGAGGTATCGCGCGTAACAAAAGGTTTAACGATACCAGCGTCATTAGACGATGCTCCGGCAGCTACTGAACTTGCGGCATCAAGTAGTAATACAGGCACGTTTTGTTGCGCCAAAGCAAATGCTATGTGACAACCGGCAAGCCCGGCACCCACAATAATAACCGGAGTCTCTAGAACCTGATTGCTTAATGGATGCGATGAAGGCGTTGGTAAGGCGAACCACGGTGGTATCGTCATGTCCATGCCATTTAAGCTGGCCGTGCCATTGCTTTAACTCGATGTGTAATGCGACTCAACGTATTTCTGAACAATACCCTGAAACTCTTCAGCAATATGATCACCTTTTAACGTCACTGATTTTTCGCCATCAATGTAGACCGGCGCAGTGGGGCGCTCGCCGGTGCCTGGCAAGCTGATACCTATGTTCGCGTGCTTGCTTTCGCCCGGACCGTTAACCACGCAACCCATGACCGCAACAGACATGTCTTCAACTCCAGGGTGATTTTCTTTCCAATTGGGCATGCTGTCGCGCAAATAGGTTTGTATACGATCGGCCAGTTCCTGAAAGTAGGTGCTGCTGGTTCTGCCACAACCCGGGCACGCGGTTACCATCGGTGTAAATGAGCGCAGGCCCATGGTCTGTAAAATTTCCTGACCAACAATGACCTCCCGGGTGCGATCACCATTGGGTTCGGGTGTCAGTGAGATTCTTATCGTATCCCCGATGCCTTGTTGCAATAAAACAGCCAGTGCTGCGGTGGATGCCACGATGCCTTTTGAACCCATGCCAGCCTCGGTTAGTCCCAAGTGCAAACAATAGTTTGATCGACTGGCAAGCGTTTCATAAACCTGGACCAAATCCTGAACACGGCTCATTTTGCACGAGATAATAATCTTGTCTTTGCCCAGCCCCAGCTCATTGGCCCGATCAGCACTTTCCAGTGCGGACGTTATTACTGCTTCACGGTTTATATAGTCCAAAGGTTTGGGGTGTTCTGCTGCAGCGTTTTCATCTAACATTCGAGCCAGCAAATCTTGATCGAGGCTGCCCCAATTAGCGCCAATGCGAACCGGCTTGTCGTTTTTTACTGCGATCTCAATCATTTGAGAAAATTGCTCGTCGCGCTTGCTGCCACGCCCAACGTTTCCCGGGTTGATTCTGTACTTTGCCAGCGCTTCAGCACATTCAGGCACTGACGAAAGCAGCTTATGTCCGTTAAAATGAAAGTCGCCTACCAGCGGCACGTCAACATCCATTTTTAGTAGTCGTTCACGAATCTCTGGTACGGCTTGTGCGGCGGCCACAGTGTTCACGGTTATTCTGACCAATTCTGACCCGGCTCTGGCAAGATCGGCCACTTGAGCGGCGGTACGAATTGCGTCCTCGGTGTCGGTATTGGTCATCGACTGGACTACAATAGGCGCGGCCCCGCCGATGGTGACTTTGCCGACCTGTACAGATTGTGTGTGTTTGCGAGGCATAATAGGAACAAATTGGTTGAATTAGCGGGCCTGGACCACAAGTTTGCTTTGATCCTTAGCGTGCTGGTTGCTCTAGTTTATCGTTATCTGAGTACCTGTGTACGCCGAAGGCACATATGTGTGATCGAATAGTGAGCACATATTTAAGTCAAGAATGTGAGTAAAGTGAGAAAACGTGTGGGAATAACCATTCCTGTACGAACTTGTAAAGCGACGTGCCATGACAATAAAAATGGACATCGAATTCAGTGATCGTGAGCAACGAATTTTAAAGCTGCTGGTCGATCATTACATATCCGACGGCCAGCCTGTGGGCTCCCGCACCTTGTCGCGTATGCCCGGTATAGACATTAGCGCGGCGTCGGTCAGAAACGTCATGGGCGATCTGGAACAAATGGGATTGCTAAAATCCCCACACACCTCTGCCGGACGCATCCCCACATCTAAAGCGTGGCGAGTGTTTGTTGACACCATGTTGGAAGTCCAAACGCTCGACAACAAAGCCATTAACCAATTTCGCCAAGTGCTGGACCCAAAAATGAGCGAGCAGGCCCTGGTCAAGGCGGCGTCCAGTTACTTGTCTGGGTTCACTCGTATGGCTGGCATGGTGACCGTGCCTAAACACGAAGGCAAGGCCTTGCAACAGGTCGAATTCTTACCTTTGTCTGATCGTCGTATTTTGGCCATCCTCATTATGACGGACAGTGAAATCCAGAATCGCATAATCCATGTCGATCGGGACTATAAAAAAGAAGAGCTCGAAGCCTTTTCCAAGCAGCTTAATGCGGAGTATTTAGGCAAGTCTTTGCAGGAAATGCGAGATCTTATTCTTAACGAGTTACAAAACCGGCGTGAAGCCATGAGCGATTCCATGCAGTTTATGATTGATGTAGCAGGCGAGGTGTTTGTTGAGCCCGACAACGAGGGCGACAACAACGATATGATTGTGGCAGGGGAAACTAACCTGATGCGTCATGCCGATCTGAACAACATGGAAACACTCAAAGAGTTATTTGACGCGTTTAATAGCAAGCGTGATATCTATCATTTGCTTGAACAATGCGTATCAGCAGAAGGAGTTCAGATCTTTATCGGCCGCGAATCCGGCTATGATGCCTTGGGCGAGTGCTCTTTGGTCACTGCACCTTACGAGTCAGAAGGCAGCGTGCTCGGCGTGCTTGGCGTGGTGGGTCCTAAGCGCATGGCCTACGATCAGGTCATCCCGATCGTTGATGTTGCGGCAGATTTATTGAGCGCGGCCTTGAACTCTCGTTCATAGCCATTATTATTCACACCTAAACAACTATCCGCGCTTTAGCGGGTCACATTTGCCTTATTACGGAGAGCACATGACGCCCGAAAATGACGTCAATAAAAAATCTGAGCAAGACGACTTGAACAACTCGGAAGACACACAGAATCAGTCAGCCGATGATGCTGAAAAAAGCCCCAAGCCTGATGAGCAAGCTGGTGTTGAGTCTGGCCACGGCAATGATGAAAATGAGCGCAACGCTGAGTCCAGTGATCAGGCATCGTCCGAACCTGAAGATGCGGCAGTAGAAGGTGAGGTTGTATCAGAAGACGGGGAAGACGACATAGATAGAGCGGCCAGTGCGCAGGCACAGAGTAACGGGGGCGATGATCCACTGGGTTTTGGTAACCAGCGAATGGAAGGGGACGCTGTTGAAGGCGAGGATGCAGCTCCGGCACCGAGTGAGCTTGAGCAGGCTCAGGCCAAAGTCGCATCTCAGGCAGATCAATTGGTTCGCATGCAAGCAGAGATGGAGAATCAGCGAAAGCGCGCACAGAATGATGTGACCAAAGCGCATAAGTTCGCCCTTGAGAAAATAGCGCTCGATCTGCTGCCGGTGCGGGACAGTCTGGAAATGGGATTGCAGGCGGCCACCGGTGATGATGCGGACCCAGCCAAGATTGTCGAAGGATCTGAATTAACGCTTAAAATGTTAACGCAAGCACTTGAAAAATATAATATTGTTGAAGTTAACCCGATCGATGAGAAGTTCGACCCGGAATTTCATCAAGCCATGTCCATGCAGCCAGTTGAGGGCAAGGAGCCAAACACCGTCTCAGGGGTCATGCAGAAGGGTTACACACTGAACGACCGGCTCATCAGACCAGCGCTGGTGATGGTGGCCAAATAATTGACCTAATTGGAAAAAAGGCAAAAAAAGCTATTGAATTTGCTTTGAGAATCCACAGGTTGTTTGTCAAGAAGATAGAAGGTGCCTCTCGAGGGCCTTCTTTATATTTTAGTTTTAGTTAAAGGCAGAAATTATGGGAACCATAATAGGAATCGATCTCGGCACGACTAATTCGTGTGTCGCGGTTATGGAGGGCGGTAAGCCTCGCGTTATCGAAAATTCTGAAGGCGATCGAACCACACCTTCTATCGTCGCGTTTAGCGATGATGGCGAAGTGGTTGTTGGCCAGCCTGCAAAGCGTCAGGCAGTCACTAATCCTCAAAACACTTTGTATGCAGTCAAGCGATTGATTGGTCGGCGCTTTGATGAAGAAGCCGTTCAAAAAGACATCGATTTAGTGCCATACAAAATCATTAAAGGCGACAACGGTGATGCCTGGGTAGAAGCAGCTGGCGAGAAAATGGCGCCACCTGAAGTTGCTGCCCGTGTGCTCATGAAAATGAAAGCCACCGCCGAAGAATATTTGGGTCAGGAAGTTAGCGAAGCGGTCATTACCGTGCCTGCTTACTTTAACGACTCGCAGCGTCAGGCAACTAAAGACGCTGGCCGTATTGCCGGTTTGGACGTTAAGCGTATTATCAACGAGCCAACTGCAGCAGCGCTTGCCTATGGTATGGACAAGCAACGCGGTAACGGTCAAATTGCCGTTTACGATTTAGGTGGTGGTACGTTTGATATCTCGATTATTGAAATCGCAGAAGTCGATGGCGAACACCAGTTTGAAGTGTTATCTACTAATGGGGACACGTTCCTTGGTGGTGAAGATTTCGATAACCGTCTTATCGACTACCTGGCTGACGAATTCAAGAAGGAAAGCGGCATCGATTTGCACAGCGATCCTTTAGCGCTGCAACGTCTTAAAGAAGGCGCTGAAAAAGCCAAGATTGAGTTGTCCAGCACACAGCAAACCGATGTGAACCTGCCGTACATCACGGCTGATTCTTCTGGCCCTAAACACTTGAACATTAAAGTGACGCGGGCAAAGCTTGAGTCTTTGGTAGAAGAATTGGTTCAGCGCACCATCGAGCCGTGCCGTACTGCATTGAAAGATGCTGGTTTAAGTGCCTCTGACATCAACGATGTGATTATGGTCGGTGGTCAAACACGGATGCCTAAAGTGCAGGAAGTGGTTAAAGACTTCTTTGGCAAAGAGCCACGTAAAGATGTCAACCCAGATGAGGCGGTTGCTATTGGTGCGGCTATTCAGGGCGGAGTATTAGGTGGCCAGGTAAAAGATGTATTGCTGCTTGACGTAACACCTTTGTCTTTGGGTATTGAGACCTACGGTGGCGTGATGACAAAACTCATCGATAAAAACACCACTATTCCGACTAAAGCACAGCAAGTGTTCTCGACGGCTGACGATAATCAAACGGCTGTTACCGTGCATGTATTGCAAGGTGAGCGTGAAATTGCCGGTGGTAATAAGTCATTGGGTCGATTCGATCTGGCTGACATTCCACCAGCGCCACGTGGTGTGCCGCAAATTGAAGTGTCTTTCGATATCGATGCTAACGGCATCATGAACGTATCGGCTAAAGACAAGGCAACAGGTAAGTTGCAGTCAATTGTGATTAAAGCGTCCAGTGGTTTGTCAGAAGAAGAAATCAACCGCATGGTTGCCGATGCGGAAACCCACGCTGCCGATGATGCGAAGATGAAAGAGATGATTGACACACGCAATCAGGCTGAGCAAATGATTCACGCGACCGAAAAGTCCATGACCGATCTTGCTGACCAGATTGAAGACGACGAGCGTACTGAAATCAAGGCTAAGTTGGATGATTTACGCGCCGTGGTTGGCGGTGATGACAAAGAAGCAATCGAAACCAAACTGGCTGCATTAAGTGAAGTCACTGGTAAGCTTGCTGAACGTGCTTACGGTCAGCAACAAGGTGATGCCGGTGGTGATGACGGCGCAGCAGGTGGCGGTGACGCCGGTGGTGCAAGTGATGCCGCTGACGATGCTGTTGATGCTGAATTCGAAGAAGTGAAAGACGATAAAGCTTCGTAGGTAGCTCTACGTAAAATGCAAAAAGAGCCAATCAACGCGCAAGCATGGTTGGCTCTTTTGCATTAAGCTTAGTTCAAGTACCAGCTATAAAGTAAATTTAAAGGTAAGCAATAAGAGTCATGGCAGAGCGCGATTACTACGAGATTTTAGGCGTATCCCGTGATGCGAGCGAGGCTGATTTAAAAAAGGCCTATCGTCGACTCGCAATGAAATACCACCCGGATAGAAATCCTGACGATAAGGAAGCTATCGACAAATTCAAAGAATCCAAAGAAGCCTTTGAGGTTCTTAAAGATCCCCAAAAACGTGCTGCATACGATCAGTTTGGTCATGCCGGTGTTAACCAGCAGGCCGGTGGTGGCCCTGGTGGTTTTGGCGGTGCTGACATCAATGATATTTTTGGCGATGTGTTCGGCGATATCTTTGGTGGCGGTCGTGGAGGTGCACAGGGCGCAGGTGGTCAACGTGTTTACCGTGGCGACGATCTACAATACAACCTTGAGATAGCCTTGGAAGAGGCGGTGTCGGGTGTCACAACCGAAATCAAATTGCCTACATCGGTTGCGTGTGACGCGTGCGATGGTAGCGGCTCAAAGCGCGGCACTAATCCCAGCAACTGCCCAACCTGTCATGGTGTTGGTCAGGTTCGTATGCAGCAAGGGTTTTTCTCGGTGCAGCAAACCTGCCCATCGTGCCGAGGTAAAGGCAAGGTTATAACTGACCCATGCCCCAAGTGCCGTGGCCATGGTCGTTCTAACAAAGAAAAGAAACTCTCAGTCAAAATTCCTGCAGGTGTTGATACCGGCGATAAGATTCGTTTATCAGGCGAAGGCGAAATCGGTGAGAACGGCGGCCCGGCAGGGGATTTATACGTTGCTATTGCAGTCAAAGAGCACGAGCTGTTTACACGTGATAATGCCGACCTGCAATGCACAGTACCCATAAACTTTGCCACCGCCGCTGTGGGTGGAGAACTTGAAGTGCCAACCCTGGATGGCAAAGTAAAACTAAAAATCCCGGCAGGCACGCAGTCAGAAAAAATCTTTCGATTGCGCGGTAAGGGTGTGAAGCCTGTGCGTGGTGGCCCTGTTGGTGACTTAATGTGTAAAGTGCGTGTAGAGACGCCGATAAACTTAAGCAATGAACAACGAGATAAGTTGATGGCCTTCCACGAGACCATCAGTGGACCAAACGCGCACAAACACAGCCCGCAAGCCCACAGTTGGTTAGGTGGGGTTAAGAAGTTTTTTGACGAGCTGCGTAACTAACCAGCTTTTAATAGGTAAGCTTTAAACGTTAAGTTGTAAGCTCTGGAACACACATGCTTCCAGAGCTTATTGGTACGCTGGACCCAGCAACCTTCACCGATTTTATTTCATCGTTTTCAAACAGCACATCGAGCGCTAAATCGCTTGGCCGGCCCATGTCGTAGCCTTGTTTTAGTTTGAAGGTATTAAGGCCTTCAACCAATTGCCCTTCACATTTAAGTTGAGATGCCAGCAAAGCGGTGGTTGCACCTGTGGCCGGGTCTTCAGGGATGCCAGCAGCGGGTGCAAACATTCTTGCGTTGACCTCATTTGTTTCAGTGTTTAAGTGGTACACGTATATGCCAGTTGCGCGGTATGCATGGCTGAGTTGTGTTGCCATGGGTTCCAGCGCTTGTACAGTTGATAGCACGGCTTTGTTGTTTAAAGCGATAAACAGAAAAGTCGGGCCACCGGCGTGGGCCATGGTGGCGGTATCACTGTTATTGATTTGGTCCTCATTTATTCCTAATGTAAATGCTGCGGTTGTTTTGTCTAAAGTGATGCTGTCATCTGTGCCCGGTTTAGTCACCGGTGTTGGAATCACTGGCGCGCTTAGTTGGGCATGAAGATGACCGCCGCTGCGGCTGACATCAACCGGAACTAAGCCTGCTTGTTCTTCCAGCGTTATTGTTGTTTCAAACTCGGCTTTTTCGTCTTGCTCACGTTGCGCTAAAAATATTGCACAACCGATAGTAGGGTGGCCTGCAAACGGGAGTTCGGAGGCGGGTGTGAAAATGCGCACCTTCGCAGTGTGATCATTGTTATCGGGCGTTTGTACAAAGATGGTTTCAGGTAAATTGAATTCCCTGGCCATGGTTTGCATTTGGATATCGCTTAGCCCGTCGGCTTCTAGCACAATGGATAGTGGGTTGCCGCTGAAAGGTGCGGAGGTGAAGACATCTACCGTGTGGAAATTCAAAGTTTTCATAAAGACACGCCCGTTTGCTGATTGTTGCGGCTAAGCAAAAAGCCACATTGTGTAGTGATTTGGCTCAAATTTTCGTTAAAGTGCTGGGTAGCCGCTCCGCAGTGCTGTATTAATACCAAAACTTACCAAGTTGCTTCCAATATACTGGGTTTGTCGATTGCGCAGTTTATCTATCTCGTCTCAATCATTATCACAGGACACATCATACTTTCAATGAACACCGCATTACCAAAATTGATGCCAGCGCTGTTTTTTAGCGTTGTGTTTGTGACTGCTTGCTCTGGATCTGGCTCCGACGATGGTAATGGTACTAACGGTGGCGATACCAGTGGTGGCTCCGGCACAAGCACCAGTGCTCTGAGCATGGATGGAAGCAATGATGGTATGGACGGTATGGACGGGATGGACGGCATGGACGGGATGGACGGGATGGACGGGATGGACGGGATGGACGGAATGGACGGGATGGACGAAATGGATAGCGACGGCAATACAAATGAAGAATCCGATAACGGAGCGCCGAATGACTCTACACATGTATTGTTGTTTCACGAAACGCAAGACTTCCGCCACGACTCAACCGAAACCGCATTAGTTGCATTAGAAGAATTAGCAGCATCTGCAGGCATGCAAACAGAACGCGCACCAGAATCCACCAATGTATTTACTTCCACCTACCTTGCTAACTTTGACGCAGTGGTGTGGGTAATGACATCAGGCGACGTGCTTAACGAAACCGAGCAAGCCGCATTCGAAAACTACATCCGCCAAGGTGGAGGTTACGCCGGTATACACGCAGCCAGCTTTACCGAATACGAATGGCCTTGGTATGGCCAGTTGGTTGGTGCTTATTTTGATTCCCACCCAGACGTTCAATTAGCAACACAGAATGTTGAAGACCGAACACATGAATCGACAATGCACTTAAGCGAAACCTGGACACGTACCGACGAATGGTACGACTACCGAACCAACCCAAGAGCAAACGTTTACGTACTACTCAGCCTTGATGAAAGCACATATATGGGCGGCACGATGGGCGATGATCACCCGAGTGCGTGGTATCACGAGTTTGATGGTGGCAGGGCTTGGTATACAGGCGGTGGGCATACGCATGAGAGTTATGGGGAAAGCGACTTCAGGGCTCACTTGTTGGGTGGGTTGGTTTATGTTGTTGGGCGTTGATTGATTGGGAGTCAATCGGGGATTATTGTTTGTGAACTCTTTAGTGGGGATTATGATCTCAGGGACTGAATGTTGTTAGCTGGCGTTTGGTTAAGTTTCACTTAGCGTAGATAGGATGCTATTTGTGGGATCCATAACACATAAAAACACCGTTTGTCTGGATTATTCGAATTTAGCCTGTTGAGGGAGTAGTTCTAATCGCTCAGGAAGATTTTATGCAGTAAACAATTCCTCGCGTCGGCTGTATGTCGCTTGGTCACGCGGCCGCGGCTGGCGGATTTAAACGAGCACAAATATGCTCGTACATTTGTTTTTCCTCAGGTAAGGCAATATTGTCTTGCTGCACTATTTCCTGGATATGTTCAAGAAGCGCCTTTCGCTGCGCCGCCGGTTGTTGCTGCAGAACATCAAGAGCTTTTTCGAGCGCAAGACTAAATCCTGGCTCCGTGTTCATGCGCATTGGGTAAGTATCGGTGGTATAGAACTTTAGCAACCGTTCGTGATCTCGCTTCATCGTGATATCTTCATTGCCGGACACAACAATAGCTGCTGAAAGAACGACTGCCATGTGTTCGCCAAGCTGATGAATGGGTATATTACCTGCCTCCATGCCTGAATCCTGTATCACTACGGGCTCGAACGGGTTGGAAGCCGAATTCATACTTACTGAAACACTTTCATATGATAAACGGGACTTCCTTTTTTCCTCGATCACAAAGTGTGGATCGATTTGTTCGATTCGCGATTGCGGTGATGGATGGCTTGCAAGTAACCCAGATAACAAAGGATGTTTCCACGGCCCAAAGAAACAAAGGTGGTCAAGTTCATTTGCAAAACAGCTGTGTAATGCTGCATCGGTCGATTTTCTCGACGCTTTGTGTAGCGTACTGGCTAAACTCCACGTGTCGCGGGTGTATTGAATCGCGTTGGCATCAGCCAGATACTCACGTTTGCGCGAAAACGCAGATTTAATTACATCACCTGAGAAAACCAATGGGTAACCCAGAATACGAAACAAAGCGCCAAACAGCCAATAGAGTGCAGCGCCGAAAAAATGATCATTTTCGCGTCGCTTGTCTCTGCTCTTTATGCGAGAAATGATACCTGCCGCTTCGTAGAATTGCTCGAGACCGAATTTATTCATCGCGTTCAGTCCGCTTAATGCGATCAATAAACGCATATTAATTTTCAGATCGCTGTTTGCAATGTGGCCATACTCATGCGCAATCATTGCTTTTAACTCACCGCGATCAAGCCTGTCGATCGCACCTTGTGACACGACCAGAACTGTATCTTCATTCGTGCCAATTATAAATGCATTTATTCCTTTTTCGTCTCTAAGACAGAAACAGGGTAGTGGTTGCTGCGCTGATGCGATTGCCATTTCGCTTGTCACGTTTAGAAGTTCTTTGTCCTGTCGACTGGATGCATTTTCGGGCATTATATAGCTTGCACCATAGGAAGCAGCCAGCAAGTGGCCGCCATTGCGGACGTCACGCCAGCGTTTGCGACTGGAGATCAATACCGGGACCCAGACTGTTGCCAATAGGCAGCCGAAAACAGGGTACGAGATGATAGCAGGTGCGCTATCGGCGAAATCTCCGATGACCCACTTGGCCAACAGGTGAACAATGAGAGCGTTCAGCACCATCACTACCGAAAAGACGATGAGTAGCAGCAACGATTCGCATTTTGCTTTCGCTTGAATACCAAAAAAATTCATTATCAACGCCTGTTACGAGCCAGAAAACCGGTGCATTGACTGATAACGACTGGCTGAACATACCTCTGGTGTGAACCAATCCGCGAAACAGCTGTTTGGGTGTATTTTCAACCAGAAAATCTGTAATTGGTTATCTAAATTTGATGGTGTAAGCCTGCAAATAGTCATCCCAGGGTATTTTCTAATCATCCAGGTGTACATCCCAGAATACTCGTTCGTTTCCAGCGAATATTGATGCGGAGTTCATTCAATACTCTGTAGTAAAAGACGGATATCGCTTAGTATTTTTGGATTCTTTGCAAGAAAATAACACTGAAGTCATTCTCTGTGAAAAAAGACTTAGCTGGCTCAAATCCGAACTCTCTACTCATAGAGAGTTACCTACGTTAGTATTCTGTCATCACCCACCGCTCTAGCTTTCACTACCTGTTCAGGATCAAAAACAGGTTATTATGGTGATAAGTTATTGGATATATTGTGTGCAGCCCCCAGTGTCAAACATCTATTTTTTGGGCATGTTCATAGACCTGTCAGTGGAAGTGTAAGAGGACTGAACTTTACAGCGCTACAATCCACTGCGTTACAAGCGCCGCTGCCTTACCCTCCATGGGACTGGTATTCCTTTGTTCCTGCTGAAGAAGCGCCTCCTATTGGGATAGTTCATTTGTCTCCAGATAGTGTTGTTGTACACTTCCATGCTTTTTGTAAACCTCTGGACTATGTTGTTCAGTGAATACTCTCCATGTAGCCTATTGCTACCTGACAACATTGGAGCAGATTCAAATGAGATTTGGGATGCCCGCCGATTCGTTGTTATGAAAAGGCTGGTTTTAAGAGTCAAGGCAATATCCTCACACCCGATGGCCCCGCCGTTTATATGGTGCAAACTCGCAGTGAATTCGAGAGTATAAAGCGCCTGCGCGCCGATATTTGGCATGTGCACAGAATGTACATACACTGGTTTTGTGAATGTAATTTGGGATCCAGCTAAAGCACACGCTAATCTGCACAAACACTGAGTAGATTTCGCTGAGGCCGCCGTAGCGCTTGAGGATGAAACTGGCCTGACCATTTCGACGGTGGAAGGCGGAGAATACCGATTCAAGACATTAGCTAGAAGCCCTATATCAGATGTTTTATTGGTGGTGCATGCGGAGGAAAGCGAAGACACCATTGTAATTATCAGCGCTAGAGTGGCGGAGCCCCATTTGAAGCGACAATATTTTCAAAGTGATTATCGTGGCAGATGATTTTTCAAAAGGAAAGCGCGGAGCCGTAATTAAGGCGGACCCGAATAAAGCAAGAATAACAATCAGGCTTGATAGTGATTTAATTGAACACTTTAAAAATCAAGTCAACGAGGCTGGTGGAGGCAATTATCAAACGTTGATCAATAATGCGCTACGTGACTACGTAGAGTCGGGCAAGGAAGACTTAGAAAAGCGGCTAAGAAAAATAATTCGCGAGGAATTAAAGAAAGCTTCCTAATCAGACGCATAATACGGCGTTGCAACAATCAGTTTAATTACGTTGATGTATTTTGAGGGGACTAAAGGTTTAGTTTTGGCCCGCTCAAGCACTGCGCCTGACGCTGGCGCTATGTTTATTCTGGGACAGCGAAACTGAAAAAGGTTAACACCTATAGATTGTTCTTTTGTGCGCTTGCCGTGTCAACATTCATGGCGATAGTCTGCGCTGTTTTAATCTCGATGTTGTTAGCTAATATAGATGAAAGTACAGTTGTTATATTTACAACATACTTTGCAATATTTGCGGCCATTTTCTTTGTCGTCGAATGCGTGGTCGGCGTTTCACTTTATATTTTAGTTAATGACTACGTTAGGGATGTTGGATATCTTGAAGCTGCTCTATTGGGCATAGTCGCGGGAAGCCCTGGCGTGTTTTTAGCTGGAACGTTAGGGTTACTAGTGGTTTCATTTTTGGGGATGGTTTGTTCGCTATTGACTCACTTTTTGTTTAGGAAGTGGTCGAACTAATATACCTGTACTGAAGTCAGAATATATCGATTGGAGATCTGTCATTGAAAGCCTTGCTGACACTCGATGAAATACAACGTTTCGTTGATATTCCACAATTAATCCTGGCAATTGAACAAGGATTTCTTAGCTACTCAGAAGGACATTCTGAAGTACCACCCGTTGGATTTCTTCATTTTGATGAACCCCCAGGCGATGTTCATGTCAAGTATGGGTACATTCATGGTGGAGAGTATTATGTATTGAAAGTCGCCTCTGCATTCTATAACAACGCTGAGGGAAATCACCCCGTCAATGATGGGATTGTTCTTGTGTTTAGTAGTCAATCGGGTGCAATCGAGTTTGTCTTGCAGGACGAGGGCTGGTTAACTGACATTCGCACTGCGGCCGCAGGAGCTGTGGCGGCCAAGCACTTGGCAAACAGTACTATCGACACGATCGGTATCATCGGTACGGGTGTACAGGCGAGGCTCCAGTTGGAGTTATTGCGTGATGTTGTTAATTGCCAAAAATGTCTGGTGTGGGGGAGGAGTTCAACAAAAGCCCAGCAAATGATCGATGAACTTTATCAAAACCCAGTTATACAGGACTGGGGTATTGAGATCATGCTGGCAGACAACTCGGATAGTCTAGTCTCGCAAAGCCGCCTCATTATTACGACTACTTCTGCCCGTACCCCGTTAATTTTTGCAGATAAGGTGCAAAAGGGTACACACATAACAGCAATGGGTTCAGATGACGACGGCAAGCAGGAATTAGTCTCCGACTTACTGGCTAAAGCAGATAGAGTTATTGCCGACAGTATTTCACAGTGTATTGATCATGGTGAGTGCCATTCTGCAATTAGGGACAAGCAGATAGAAGAAAGTGCTGTATTCGAATTGGGTGATGTTATAAAAAATCCGGCGAAAGCTCGGACGCAAGAAAATCAAATCACAATAGCCGACCTAACGGGGGTTGCGGTACAAGATATTGTAGTCGCCAATATGGTTGCAAAATCTTACCTTAAAGGGTGCAACGGTCGTTGATCCAACTGTCGATAATTTATGCGCAAGCGGTTAGCTGAGTTTGTGAATACGATCGAAATATACTCTATTCCGTTAACGCATCCAGGTTGACAAACAGTGGAAATGGCGTTAATTTTTAGCTTAAGGTAAACACAGCCTGCCGCTCGCACCCTACAGGGTTCGGTGAATGTGTGTCCATCAATACTTTCATCTTTGTGGCCAGCGGGTCACTGGCAATGCGAGCACCAGCAAATCCCCCGCATCGACACAAGGTGAAACCTAATGAAATCTCCCAATGAAGTTAAGGCTCGCGCGAGCAAATTGCGTGACGTATTAAGTGGTATGGGTCATCAACTCAAGCACTCGGAATCCCTGGAAGTCATCTCGAAAATGGCGGGGTATCCGGATTGGAATACGCATTCAGCTGATATCCAAAAACAAGAGCAGTTTTTTGAAGGATCATCAAATGAGCAATATTCAAATAAAAATGGCTCTGAGACTGACAGCACATCGCCCGATCATCCAATCATAGATGCCATAAAGCTCGATAACGAGTCGTTGCTAAGAGATTCGCTAAGTAGCGAAGTACTTGGTAACAATTTGATAATGGCAGAAGCGTTTTATCAGTCTGTAGTACTTGAAAGAGATCAACTGGCTGCGGTGATGATTGAACAAGGCGCAGATGTAGGCTCAGTGATTATCAGGGGGCGGTCTCTTCTCGAATTTGCGGCTCATACACAACGCTCGGATTATGTGAAGATGCTGGTGTTGAAGTCCGGCATCTAAAAAATATACATCCAAATAATAGTGCGGCTTTACCCCTGGTAATATCGTTTTTTGAAAAAGGCGATGACGCACTGGAGCCTGCCAAAATTCTGTTAGACCAAGGTGCAAATATAAATGCCACTATCGGAGGTGAGGAGACAGCAATCCTTCTTGCCGGTCATGTTCTACAGGATTTGGCTCTGGTTAAACTACTCGTGGAACGGGGAGCCGATTTAAATCAGGAAAACGATAATGGGGATACGCCACTCATTGACGCAGCCTGCAACGGTAATATTCCGATTCTTGAGTATCTTCTGGATAATGGTGCTGATACAAGCCATAAAAACAAGATGGGTCATTCAGCGCTGGATGTGGCTCGCAGAAGGGAAAAAGCAGAGGCGATCAGTATCCTGGTTAAGTGGGAAGAATTAGGGAAACACTGAGTCAGTTCGAACGAAATTGATGCGACCAAAGCGGACATATAGATGCAGGTCCGCTTTGTAAATCGCCAGCCTATTTATTCCTTGAGAATTACACCAATAAATTAACCCCAGTAAATATTAGCAGCAATGAACACGCTTTCGATCGTTTGCACACCAAGCGCAACTTCAGGTTATGTTTCGTGTTCAGCATACTTCTCATGGGACACTGTTAAACTAAGTTGAACAAAAAATTAGAGCCGTCGCTATGGTAATGCTCCCCTCACTTCCAAAAATGGCTGCACGAGTAAGGCTTGCATTCTGTAAACATTGCAGCTTAAGCGAATCATAATTCCATCCTCGCGACTGACGCCTACAAATATGTGCAACTGTTACTGACCGAGGCGTTAGACATACTGGTCGAGTTTCTAATTCACACAAATTTTAATTTGTGTTCGTTAAAAGCGGTAGCGAGGATTACAAGCAGTAATGAAAGATGGAAATAGTTTTAATGAAAAGATGAAAAATCAATTAGAGTCATCTTTTAAAACTCTACTTGAGGCACAACGTTACTTTGCCGGTAAGCAAAATGCCTTGAAACTTAATGAATTTTTGATTACAGAGAAGCTTAGCTCAAAAGAATTTCGTGCTGAGGGTTTCACTCGACTAGACGAGCTGGAAAAGCTTCTAAATGAATACAAACAGTTTTATGCAGGTTTTGTAGTGACTAACACAAAGGACGCATTTAAAATACTCTCGGAGGAAGATGAATCTGTTATGCAGAATGCAATTCGCACAAGTGCCTCAAAAGCGGAGAAAAAGATGTATGAGCAAGCATTGTTTTTTAATGCTCGGCAGAAGTGGATCGACAGTACAAGGATGTTATTGACGATACTAGAAGAAGATGAGGATAAAGTGTACTTCGATGGAGAAACCTTTCAATTTTATGACGATTCTCTTCTAGAGAAATTTGATGAATGTCTGAAGTCGATGGATGAAGCAGCAGAGATCGAAAGATTTCATTTTGAGACAAAGAAGTTTAGTGTGGCAACGGGTCTTAGAAAACTATTCGGCTTCTTAAAATAGATTCGTACCGCTGGTATGCCAATAAGTCGCGTAATTAGGGTTTTTTCTGTGATGCCAATGCGGACCATTGATATACTAAGGCTAGGATTTTAGCAAGGATACTGACATGGCCTCAAACGCCAGAAATTTAGGATTAGACAAGTTACCGACTGAAGAAAAAGTGGCTCTGATCAATGAGCTATGGGCTGATGTTGTGGCAGAAGAACGCTCCATCCCAATTTCACCAGAATTAGCAAAAAAAATAGATCGACGAGTTGCTGAGTATGAAGCTAATCCAGATCAGCTACACACAATAGAAGAAGTAATGGCCACATTAAAAGCTGACAGAGAGGCGTGAAAAGCTGACAGAGAGGCGTGATATTTTCAGTCGGTTTCACTGCTGGTGCAGTAAATGATCTGAGATCGGCACAAGCATGGTACGAAAACAAAGTTTTGGGCTTGGGTGAAAGATTTGTTGAGGCAGTTGAGCGTCAAGCTAGTTCGTTAAGCGAAATGCCCGCGAAATACCGCTTAGTGCACAACGACATTCATGTATGTTCAGTTCCTAAATTTCCATTTGAACTCTAGTATAAAATAGTAGAACGGGAGGTAGTAAGTTTGGTCGTGCATGCCGTAAGGCAAGATCCAGAAGTGCTTGCAAATAAATTTCGCCGATAGTTTTTTGAATATTTAAATTTGATCGCCAGGAATATAGTTTGTTTCGTCGCACGCGTAACTGGAGTGGCAACGGGTCTCAGAAAACTATTCGGCTTCTTGAAATAGATTCGTACCGCTGGTGTACCAATAGGATTTGTGCGATGTTTATGTCCTCAGCTTTAGATATTTAAACTGATTAAAAACGACTCCCGTACCACATAACAACCCATATAACAACTATGCCAGACGCGCCGCTGCGACTACGGGTTGGCAGTTTTATGGGCTTTCATCGGCTCTCCAGGCCAGCAAAAATGAAAACCTTTGCATTTATATATTCATACATTAGACTAGTGCCACCCCATCCGCAATCATGCGGTAGGGAAAACAATAGCTAGCCAAATCTAAATTGTGTGTGGAGGAGAACGATGAACAAACTTCTAGGAACGGCGGCGTTTGCTGCCGCCATGTTGGCTGCCGGGAACGCCTCGGCATTCGAATGCAAACGAACAGAGGCGTCTTTTGACAAGCCAGATGGCTTCCCGGAACGCGCTTTGACCATGGTCGTACCTTACGGACCGGCTGGCGGCTCGGGCCAGGTGGCAGCAGCAATGGCTGAGGCCGTAACGGAACTCACCGGTATTCCTATCAACCGCGATCACAAGCCAGGTGGTTCAGGTACCGTTGGCATGACAGCCTATATGGCTGCACCTGCTGATGGCTACAATGTGCTTGAGCATATTGATGACGCAGCGTCGGCCCACGCTCTAGACTCCTCACTGCCTAATCCGGCAGAGGATTTAATTCCATTGGTGGTCAGCCAGGTGACCTTTAGCCAAGTTTACATCCGCTCAAATGAAACGCGATTCACCGACTGGCCTACCTTTGTTGAATGGGTGAAAGCTCAGGACGGCAAGGCAACTATTGCGAACGTGTCCAAAGAAGGTTCTATGGAGCGGGTCACAATGGGTTTCATTACAGATGCAGCAGGTATGGAAATCCAGCAGATCTCGTTTGACAAAGGTGCTCCACGTTACGGCGCTTTGCTAGGTGGTCAGGTTGATGCCTTGTTTGAACAACCCGGTGACGTGCGCAACTTCCTTGATGCAGGTCAATTTAAGCCAATCCTCACCATCTTTGACGAGCGCCCAGAAGCATTCGCTGACACGATGACACACCGCGAAGCGGGCATGGATTTCGATCCTTTGCTGCGTTTCCGTGGTTTTTACGTCCACGCTGACGCACCTGCCGATCGAGTCGAATGGCTTCAATGGGCGTTCCAGCGCGGCTACTGTGAAGACAGCTATCAGGCGTATAACGATAGCAAATTTATGACTGTTATCGACAGCTACCGCGACACTGATGGTGCAAGGGAACTGGTCACACGCTCGATCGAGCAATACCGCGATGTATACAAGGCAATGGGCCTGGATGTTAAGTAAGTTACCCATATAACGCTTGGCAGGGCACCTTAGGGTGCCCTCATTCTTTATAGCTTGTGGGAGACATAACTTGGGACGTTTGACACGCGGTCATTGGGTTGAGGCTGCAGTATTTCTGCTGATTGTTGCGGTTTTTTATGGGTTTTCTTTCGAGTTTAATCAGCCCATAGAAATTTACCGCTACGGCGCAACAGCATGGCCTCGGGTGATCGTTGGTATTTTGCTGATAGCGACGATTGGCAATATCTGGTTTCAATACAATTACGGGTCAGCCTCGCAAGGCGGTATCGGCCAGAGCGAAGATGAAACTGATTTTAGCGACTCCGGATTGATTACGCGGATGGCCGCTGTTTTGATTACGCCTTTGGTGTTTGCCTGGTTGCTCAAACCTGTTGGTATCTATTTCTCAGCACCGTTCTTTATTGCAGCCATTATGTGGTTGTTCGGCGAACGCCGATGGAGAGCGCTCGTCATTATGACGGTTGTCATTTATGTCCTGTTCATCGGGCTATTCCTTTTCATCCTGAATGCGCCTTTGCCTCAAGGCAATGTATCGCCGTTCTATGACTTTAGCGCATGGATCCTGACGATGAATGCAAAATTGCAAGGGCTTTAAGTAAGCAATGATTGAGAATTTTCTGGCCGGATCCGCAGCCCTTTTCGGTGATTGGTTTACTATCGGGATTTTTGTTTTTGGCGTCATCGGTGGCATGCTTTTCGGTGCCATTCCGGGCGTCAGCATGCTCACACTTGCCGCGATCTTGTTGCCATTCACGGCATCCCTTGAACCCGCCCAAGGCGTGATGTTATTCGCGGTAATTTACTGCACCGGCACTTACGGCGGAGCGATCACCGCAATTCTTTTCAACATCCCAGGGTCTGCTGAAAACGCGCCAACGGCTTTCGACGGTTACCCGATGACTCAGAATGGTCAATCCGGCAAAGCGGTGGGTGCGGCGGTATTGTGTTCTGCGATTGGTGGTATGGCATCGGCGCTGGTGATGATGGCGGCGACTGAACCGTTGGCCAATTGGGCCATTCAAAACATCGGTCCACCAGAAATTTTTGCGCTTGTCTTTTTTGGTTTGGCAGTAGCGTCTTCTATCGGGGCGCGCACTATTTGGAAAGGGTGGATGTCTGTGCTTATCGGGCTCTTGATCGCAACAATCGGACAAGATCCTGTGGGCGGCATCAACCGTTACAACTTTGGCATTACAGATCTTGCCGCCGGTATAGCATTTGTGCCGGCCATATTGGGCTTCTTTGCCGTATCCGAAATCTTCGTTCAAGCAGAGAAAAAAGCCAGCGGCAAATACAAAGCACCCAAGGTTTCCATGACCTTCCCGACCTGGATGGAGCTTTGGATGCACAAAATTGCGGTCGGCCGATCGATCATTGTTGGGTTTCTGTGTGGCATCTTGCCGGGTATCGGTGCGACTTTGGCAGCCTTCATGAGTTATGGCGAAGCCGTTCGCTGGTCTAAAACCCCGGAAGAATTTGGTAAAGGCAAACTAGAAGGCGTGATCTCGGCTGAAACGGCAAATAATGCAGCCACCGGGGCGGCGATGATTCCTCTGTTAGCTCTAGGCCTGCCCGGTGGTGCGCTGACCGCGATGATGGTGGTAGTCTTTCAGATGCACGATCTTCAACCTGGACCCCTGGTCTTTATGCTGTCGCCAGATTTAATCTGGATTGTATTTGCGGCGATGTTCTATGCGAACCTTGCGATCCTGATTATAGGCGTGGTCGAAACCAAAACGATCCTCAACCTGCTTAAGATACCGTTTCAGTTTCTTGCGCCTTTGATATTAATGTTGGCAGCGACGGGCGCTTATATCAATCGAGGGTTAGTGCTTGACGTCATTGTTATGTTCCTTGCTGGCATCATGGGTTATTTGTTGCGCCGTTCAGGGTTCTCCATTCCGGGAATTGTATTGGGTTTAATTTTAGGAATCATAGGCGAACAAAACTTTGCGCAAGGCATGCAGATGGTGCACTACGATTTAGTCACTTATTTCTCTCGCCCAATCTGTGCGATTCTGATTTTTGCAGGGTTCGTGACACTTGGCTCCAGCGTATTCAGAGCTTTTAAAGCGCCAAAACAAAAGTTACAGAACACCGATGAACCCTAGCAGCATTATTCAGCCCGCTTATTTACAAGACGATATGCCAACCTTCACGAGTGATAAAAGTGGGGAGATTGCACAATGAGTGAAGCCACCACTGAAGCCAGCATTGATGCGATCGTTGCACGGGCAAAGGCTGCCCAGGCAATTTATGAGGCTCAAGGATCGCAACTGCGTTATGACCGCGCAGCCCAGGCCGTAGCTTGGGCCATTATGGAACCGACCCGTAATCGCGAGCTGGCAGAATTAGCGGTGCAGACGACAGGGCTTGGAAACGTGCCCGACAAAATCACCAAAAACCATCGCAAAACATTTGGGCTTATGCACGACATACGCAATGCGGCAACCTTTGGTGTGATATCCGATGATGCAGCAACAGGCATAACGGAAATTGCGCGTGCAAAGGGAGTCGTTGCGGCGATAGTACCTTCAACGAATCCAGCTGCCACGCCTGCCAACAACATTATCAACGCTGTTAAATGCGGCAACGCAATTGTGATCGCACCTTCGCCAAAAGGTGTGGCCTGTGCTGAACGGCTGTTGGAATTTGTGCATGCAGAATTCGCCAAGATAGATGAAGACCCGCACCTTGTACAGATGCTGCCAGCGCCCGGGTCAAAAGAAAAGACGCAAGCGTTGATGGAAACGTGCGACATGATTGTCTGCACTGGCAGTCAGAACAATGTACATCGCGCCCAGACTGCAGGCACGCCCGCAGTGGCAGTTGGTGCGGGTAATGTCACGGTGATTGTGGATGAAACCGCCGACCTTGATTCAGCTTGCGAAAAGATCCGTGCATCGAAATGCTTCGACAATGCCACCTCTTGCAGTTCGGAAAATGCGGTTGTTGTGGTCGATGCAATCTACGATGATTTTGTTGCCACGATGGCGCGCAACGGTGGTGCGTTGGTGGAAGATGAAGCCAGCATCATTAACAAACTTTGGCCTGATGGACATCTAAACCGTTCGGTGATTGCAAAAGATGCCGACAAAATGATCGCAGCGCTTGAGCTCGACGTACCACAAGGCACTGACTACATAGCCGTTCCAACAACGGGCATTGGACCTGATCACCCTTTATCGGGAGAGAAACTAAGCCGGGTGCTTGCACTTTATCGTGCCCCGGATTTTGACAGCGCCGTTGCCCTGACTCGCCGCATTCAAGAACATCAAGGGGCAGGTCATTCGGTGGGCTTACATTCCACCGATGATAACCGGCCAAGCGTTTTGGCAACAGCCATTCCTACCAGCCGAGTGATTGTCAATCAGGCGCACACGTTTGCCACGGGTGGTTCGTTTACAAACGGCATGCCGTTTTCCTTGTCAATGGGTTGCGGAACTTGGGGTGGCAATTCGGTAAACGAAAACGTCAACTACCGACACTTCATGCAATCGACCAAAATCATCCGCGAAATACCGTCGCGAGAACCTAACCTTGATGAGGTTTTTGCCGATTACTGGAACACGGCCGGCCAATGAAGTTTGATCGCAAAAATCCGCCTGCAGGCACGTTGCGTGATTGGGTGGATTCACGAGCAAACGATGGCGGTACTGCGTTCGTTTTTCCCGAAACCGGGGAGACGTTAACGTGGCCAGATCTGCAAGCGCATGCTGCAAGTATTGCTGCTGATTTAACCGCGCAAGGAATAGCAAAAGGCGAAAGTGTTGTTGTGATGCATCCCAATGGGCTTGAGGGTGTCAAAGCACTTTTTGCCGTACTCTATGGGGGTTTTCGAGTGACCATGCTCAACCTTGCTGCAGGTCCCGACGCTTTAGGCTATGCGATGGAACACTCTGAAGCGCGCGTTGCCTTTGTGCATGATGCTCAATTGGAATCGTTTAATCAGGTTCGCCCAGACAAGCTGAATCTTTTCGCAGCGTGCGGCAAGAGTAAAGAACTTTACGACATTGCACCAAGTGACGATGCTTTATTGATGTATACATCTGGCACCACCGGGCGTCCGAAAGGCGTTGTGCACACACAATCAAGTTTGCTTGCCGGTGGATGGACGGTAAGTGTGGCGCATGAACTGACACCGCAAGATTGTGGCATGGGCGTGCTGCCGTTTTACCATATCAATGGGCTGTGCGTTTCCGTCATGGGTAGCCTGGTATCGGGTGGGTCGCTCGCTATGGTTTCGCGGTTTTCCGCTAGTAAGTTTTGGGAGCAGGCAGCTGTTGGGGGCATCACGTGGTTTTCTGTGGTTCCCACAATCATTAGCCATTTACTGCACGGCAAATCTGAACCTGACCCTGACCTAAAGGCGCAACTTCGATTTGCGCGCTCCGCTTCATCGGCACTTGCAGTTGAAACACAACGCGCCTTTCAGGATCGCTTTGGGTTAGACATAGTAGAGTCTCTTGGTTTAACGGAGACAGCGGCACAGTGTTTGGTTAATCCGCTTGATCCGGCACTTCACAAAATCGGATCGGCAGGCTGTGCGATTAGCAATGAGGGCCGTATTGCTAATGACGTCGGTGAGGAGTGCGCTCGCGGTGTCGAGGGTGAAATTCAGATCCGTGGGCCTAACGTGATGAAGGAATACCTGAACAATCCTGACGCTACCTCCGGTACGTTTCATGAAGATTGGCTTCGCACAGGTGACTTGGGTCGTATGGACGAAGACGGATTTGTTTTTGTCACAGGACGACTTAAAGAGTTAATTATCAAAGGCGGCGAAAACATCGCGCCACGCGAAATTGATGAAGCCTTGTATGAGCATCCCGATGTTGTAGAAGCAGCTGCGTTTGCGCGACCGTGTAAACGCTACGGCGAGCGTGTCGAAGCGGCCGTCCGACTTAGCGAGATGTCAACAACCAGCGGCGCTGACCTGCTCGCACTTTGCGTGGAACGCGTCGGGCAATTTAAAGCGCCTGATACCGTGCACATCTTGCCCGAATTACCCAAAGGTCCGTCTGGGAAAATTCAGCGGCTTTATCTTAACGAGATGCTTTACGGAACACCTTAAACGGATGCAGGTAAGTTATGACCTTGCATAAGTTCGTTTACTTATTATTCAAATTGTTGGCAGAGTAAACGAATAGGAAAACTTGTTGAAAATACGACGAGCTATTTCATCTGATGCTGATCAAATCAGTGAAATTTACCTACCATAGCCAAAGAGACAAACATCTCTTTTGAAATAGAGCCGCCGGATAGTGAAGAAATAGCTCGACGAATTTGCACTACCGTAGACACTTATGAGTGGCTAGTGGCCTATGACCAGAGCGGGATAACAGGGTACGCTTATGCTTCGCAGTATCGTCCACGACATGCATACCGATTTACCGTTGAGACGACTGCTTATGTTCACGAGTGATGTCGAGGGCAAGGGCTAGGCAGAAATCTATACGAAGCCTTGTTCACATCACTTCAATCGCTGGGTTTCCATACCGCTTACGCTGGTATTGCTTTACCAAACCAAGCGAGCATTGCACTTCACAAAGCAGTGGGTTTTGAATCAATTGGCGCCTTTCAGAGTGCCGGCTTTAAATTTGGAAAATGGCATGATGTAGCTTGATGGCAGCGCAAGGCTAGTTCCAGTAAACGAAAAAATACGACTGTTGTATGAAAAGTATTTGTATAGCGGGCCTTCGAAACTCAATCTTTGGAGTGTTCATTAGTGCCTGCGCTCAACTTAAACCGGTCAGTATCAAGCGGCATCCCATCAGGAAGAAGGCAATCAGCACAACTTTGCGGAACAGCTCCTGGCTGACACGGTGACGGAGCAGTTCGCCAATGCGAAATCCGACAAGCACTACACAGAGTGCTAAAACTGACTTGATGAAAACTGGAAACGTCATGATGCCGGCCACCAATTGTCCTGCACCAAGCGGTAGTACTCCGGCCAAAAACAGAAAGCCGGTTACGCCGATAAATTTCTCTTTGGACACATCCCGCGCCACCAGATACATGGCGACGATAGGCGACCAGATCGAACTTATCCCGCCCAGCACACCGGCCAAGATGCCAAACCCGAGATGCCAGCCGCGTCCTGGCCCGATCTTTAACTTAATGCCCAACAGCAGGTTAAGCGAAAACAGAACCATCACCACGCCAATGGCGACCGTCAGAAGCGCCGTTGGATAATCGGCAATAAACATCGATGCGATAAAGATGCTAACCATGATCCCTACGGCAAACAGCCAGTATTCGCGGGCGATGGCTAACTTGTTAGAAGCACGGGCAAATTGCAGCGAATTGGTTGCAAGGATTGACAACCACAAGAGCGGAATTGCCTCTGTTGGTGGCATGAGCAATGTTAGAAATCCCATTGCCGCTGTGGGCAGTCCGATGCCTAAAAAGCCTTTCACGAACGCAGCAATCAGGAAGATCACCACAAGCTGCACGGTTTGTAGCACATCGAAGTTCTGTACAAGCGCGGTAAGTGTTTCGCTCATGGTGTTGTTATTCGGTGCAGCAAGACAGCCAGGCTCATCGCCGAATTCATCCGGCAGCTGGGAGGCTGCCTACTGCAGGATTTACACGCTATTATCAAAGCAGAAAACCGGGTTGTGATCTAATGGCAACATTTTACAGCATTGAAATAGATTTAATGCGCAGCCGTGTTCCATCAATGAGGCGTGCACGAGCCGCTATGGATTATCTCACTACGTATGTTTTTTGAGTTGCACGGCTGGCAGATTGCCGCGATTCTGGCCACCTACCTGTTTGCGGCGACATCAAAAGGGGTGACTGGGCTCGGGTTTTCAACTACTTGCCTGCCAATTCTGGCATTGCTGGTCGGCTTGAAAGACGCGCTGCCTTTGGTGATTATTCCGTCCATTTATTCCAACCTTGTTGTGATGCGTCAAGTGGGACGATTTAGTGAGACACTCGGCCGATTTTGGCCGATGTTATTGGCGCTGTTGCCCGGTCTTGCACTGGGTCTTTGGACACTCGCCTATATTGACGGGCGGCTGGCTGGTGCCATTCTGGGCGGCTTGATGCTGGTGTGGTGTGCGTTTACTTTCGCCAGACCCGAGCTATTTATTGCTGCGCAATGGGAACGTCGTCTCGCCCCTTTTGCGGGCATCATTACCGGTACGATTAATGGGATTACAGGCTCTCAGGTCATGCCGATGGTTCCGTTTTTGATGATGCTGCGCTTAGATCGAAATCTGTTTCTTCAAGCGGTGAATTGCTCGTTCACCTTATCCAGTATAGTCATGGCCTTGGGCCTTAGTAAGCTTGGCTTGTTCTCGTTGGAGGACGTTCTGATTTCGGCGATCGGCGTGTTTTTTGTCACTGTTGGTTTGTCCTGGGGAGCTGCCATTCGCCACCGTTTATCGGAAGAGCTGTTTCGACAAGGCATCCTTGTAATGCTGTCGTTGATGGGACTTGCGTTGATTGTCCCCTTATTGTTTTGAAGGGTGCGACTTTATCTTAATGTTTGAAGGGGATGTGTGGAATGACATCAGATGTATCAGACCTAATCTGCACCCATGAAGATGATGTACTGAAACTCACATTGAACCGTGCAAGCAAAGCCAATGCTTTAGCACCTGATTTGGTGGAAGACTTGATCACCGCGTTGGATGAAGCCGGTGATGTTCGGATGGCCATCATTCAGGGTGAGGGAAAACACTTTTGCGCAGGCTTTGATCTTGCCGATATCAGCGACGTGTCTGATGCAGATCTGTTGTGGCGCTTTGTCCGAATCGAACTTCTTCTGCAGAAGATTTACCTTAGCCCATTTCCGGTTGTTGCATTTGCACATGGGCAGATTGTTGGTGCCGGTACCGACCTTTTTGCAGCCTGCTGGCGTCGCGTTTTAGCACCTGATGCCAAACTCAAAATGCCGGGATGGAATTTCGAACTGGCTCTTGGAACAGGACGACTGGCAGCGCTGATTGGGCAAGATGCGGCACGCGATTTGTTGATCGACACCAAGTCTGTATCGGCTGAATACGCACTGGATATTGGCTTGGCAACCGACTTGGCTGAGAAGGAGGACTGGAGCTTGCTTGCCTCGGAACTGGCTACTCGCGTGCGCGCATTGCCACCGCTGGCGACATCTGGCGTAATGCAGCTGACCTGTTCAGACAGGACCGAACATGATCTGGCAGCCTTGGTTCGTTCCGCCGCCAGACCGGGCTTGAAAGAGCGCATTGAAAAATACCGGAATCAGGTAATGCGCCCATGATAGCGAGCTCCGAACCACTGTACTTAATTCGTTGACGCTTGGCGCATTGTCAGTGCCTAGTTGTTGACGTGCAAATATTGAATGTTAAACGGGTTGCGCGGCATCCGGTTTACTCTTATCACACAGTAGTTAACGAGGTTGAATTTTCAGTGATCTGGTTTGGCCATGTGTTTTTTTAATTTTCACCAATCAGGAGGATAGTTTGATTTCTTTTAAAATTTTCTCAGGACTTTTTTGTTTTTTTCGATAAGTTCTTTCGCGAATGCAGATATCTGGAATGAGGGCGACTTCAAAGTAGCTGGGGTTGCAACGGGAGACTCTGAGGCAGACGTGCACAGTAAAATTGCAGACTATTTTTCTATAGATTCTGATGAATTGAAACTGATTGAGGCATTAGAAAAACCGAGCAGAAATGAAAAAATACCCGCAGGGAAAAATGGAAAATACGAATACGGAGATTATTTTGTCTCTGTGTCTTTTGATTCAGAATTTTAAGGTTTGCTATGAAAACGATCAATTTGCAGGAAAAGCTGTCGCAATTCGAGTCGCATTGGGATCCACACGTTGTCTCAGACTACAACAGTAACGATGTCATGGTCGTGAAGTTTAATGGAGAATACCCATACCACAAACATGACACTACAGATGATTTCTTCTACGTTCTTGAGGGTGAGATGATCATGGATATTGAAGGCGAAGAGCCAAGAATAGTTAAAGCCGGCGAACTCTTTGTTGTACCCAAGGGAGTCGTGCATCGGCCTCGCGCTGAATCAGAAGTAAAGGTACTTCTTATAGAGCCAAAAGGCGAACCCAATTCTGGAGACTCTGACCGGCAGCCAGCACCAAAAATCCGAATTTAAAGATGGCCGCATTTTGCGGTAAATGATCGTATACTTTTTGTGGCAGTCAAACTGATGAGTTACTTGATATACCCGTTAGCACAGCGGGTCCTGAACAGTTTTGTGGGGTACGCGGCGTGTATGGTTTGACAAGTATAGCTTCGGACAATCTCGTGGCGTCTTATACCAGCCGATTCCAGAGAGACCCCAATGGCGATGGGTATCGCTTTTTTGCTGACGACTATGGCGAAGGATTTGCCTGCAGCGCGGCACAGCGAAACGCCTATGTGGAAGAATTTACATTGTTTGTAAAGCGCCGCATGCGTTTCCAGATTCTTTGGCTGATCGGCTTGGTTGTAGTTACTGTGGCGTTGCTATTGGTCGGCACGTTCTGGTTGGAATGGCAGCCATTGATCGACTTCATGGAAAGAGACGACGACCTCTTTCCCATCATTGGGGCCGCAATGACGGTATTACCGCTGATACCAGCTTTCCGGCAGGGCCACCGCCTGTACCAGAAACCCGTTGTTGAGCTAAGCCAAGGGCGTGTGGCAACTGGTCGCCGTCATTCAACCCGTGAGATATTGCACCGACGCCTTCGCGGCATGTCCGATGTGATGATTGGCCTGATTATTTTAGTGCCGCTTGCCGGTATTGTTGTTAACGGTTTAGAGATTAATGGAGGGCAGCGATCAATTGTTGTGCTTGGAGCGTATGGTGTGATGTTTATCATTGGGTGTGTGATGGCGGTGTGGAAACGCAAAGGTGAGTGATGGTCTGGGTTTGCGCACTAAGCGCAAATGATTTTGAGTGCATATCCAGCAATAGTGTCGGAGCCAGGGAGGCAGTGACGGTCAAGATGTAATTAGGGCTAGGGGGATTACCTGCAATCCCTCATACCGTTTTGGGTTGCTATATGCGGCTCTTATCATGGTTTGCCAATCTGTAGAAAATGTACTTGCGTTAGGCGATGCATCTTACTCACTATACGCTTTGTTGGAACTTGATCGCGTAGCATCATCTCTTTAGAACTAACGTCATTTCGTGAACGGTATCATTACCGTTGCGTTGCTGACAGAAATACTGCAAATTAACAGTCAATAGCCGAATCGCTTTTAATCGGGAAATGCAAAATGTTCAAGTTAACCTCAAAAATCATCACACTAATTGCCGCTCTGCTCATCCTCGCTTTAAGCAGTTGTAGTTCCAGCGACTCAGGTCAGATGTCGGGCAGTGGGGATGATGGCGGCGGCAATTCTGGTGACACGGATCACATGCCGGACAACGAGGAAGGTGGCGGCGAAAGTGTGCTGCCAGATCCAGCTCCGGTGGTCGTTTCATCACGCACACCATTCGAGTTGATATCAAGGTTACCTGTCGACGATGCTGTGTTTATGGACGGGCGTTCTGCACTTCCGTCTGCAGTCTCTCATGATGGTACGCGTGTATTGATCAAAGCAAGTTTTTTTGATGACACTGACACGTTCGTGCGCCAATTCGTTTCTTACGATGCGTCGACAAACAACGCGACGGTGTTAGATTTCACACCAGTGACAGATTCATTTCCAGCCTTCGATATGACATGGGAGACCATGGCCTATGCGAATGGTTGCGATGCCACTATGCAGCAACGTGCGTTGTCTGAAGCTATCTCGCTTAGTTCCATCCACGGGCTGGAAGCACTCTGCGTAAGCGGAGAGTCCGCACAGATTTCAGATGATGGTGAGACTGTCTTGATGCCCAGCTCACGCATCGCTGATGGTAGTAGCATACCGGTCATTTTCGGTGTGTCTAGCGGTACGCAACTAACGCTCGACAATGAATTCCTGCAACAGGCTGATGCTGCGTTAGCAGGTCGCATATCCACAGCGTACGATGCTAGCCTGTCTGCCGATGGGAACTACGTTGTCGCAACCGTTATCGTCACCGACGACCCGATGGTTGTTGGGCAGAACATAAGCTTTAGCGCTGGAACCATCGTGGTAGATACTCGTACCGCTGAGTCACGCGTTACTGGGTTGAGTAACTATGAGCGCTTTAATTGCGAGAGGTGTGATGTTATACCTGTGAGCGCACCAGTGATCTCGGGTAATGGCCGATACGTTGTGTATGAGCAGGCACCAGAGATACAAATTCCTGGAGAAGAACCGGTATCGAACACCACGCTGTTTCGATACGACATCGACACTGTCAAAACACAACAGTTGCGCGCGGGTGCGCGTGGTACCTCCGAAATAGTAATTTCGGACAATGGTGCACGAGTGGCCTGGCGGGTTGGCGCCGATGTGCAGATTGCCTATGTGGGCAGTGATGAGACTATTTCTTTGCAGGACGGTTTTAAGTTTTGTACCGATGATCCTGATGATTGCCTGTTCGCAACTGCACGCTTTATAACCAACGAAGCCATTGAAATGAGCCGTGATGGATCTGCTTTAATTGTTTATCTGATTCCGCAGCAAGATACAGGTGCTTCAGCTGCCGATAGGTCAGAGTTATTACACTTCGATTTGGACACCGGTACATTGAGCCGAGTAGCTCCTGGTGCTAATGAGCCATTCTATGCACTTAGCCATGACGGGCGTACAGTCGCGTTAATTGTGCTTGACGAACGAGGCGTAGAAACGATCGCAGTTTTGCAAGCTTTTGATGATGGAGGGTGATTGCTCTACATGGCTTTGAATAGGTGTCGGTATAAACGACTTACCACAGGCGTACGATCGCTGTCTTTCACCACCAATATCATTTTAGCGCCATCAATTCTTTTAGCTGCCTGTACATAACTCAGATTTACAACAGTACTTTGATTTCCCATGCTGAACCTGCTTCCCATAAGGCCCATAATTCATCTTGAACCGGTAATAAAGAAGTGTTAGCGACATTCACATCATCTGCTTGAGATACTGAGAGACCACCCTTAATTGAAGTGCTAAAGCCCGACCATAAAAATCGACCGGCTTTTTCCTCTTCGATGTATCGAGTTGTGCGAACCAAGCTGGCCTTATGAGTCAATTTACGTCCGCCGATCTGAAACCATTGAGTCATGCCATCACCATCAAACCAGTGATGATTCTCTGTTGAGCCTCTTTGAAACCGCGCTGGCCCATTTCGATACAAGGTGCCCGATAGTTCAGCAGGTAAGGGCTTGTCAAATTCAACATGCGTCGGTCCAACGGATTCCGGGATTGCATTGAAACTGCTTTTGAATGCGGTAGTCTCAGCTGACATAGACGCAGCGCTAACAGAAGTTGTTGTATTGGCGTTTGCCATTAAAAATTCAGGCGTTGTGCCAGCAGCGCCAGCCACACCTATTCTTTTTAGAAATTCACGTCTGCTCATGATCGTCTCCGCTTAATAAAAAATAATCTCTAATTCGGTACCCAGGTCAGTGTGATCAAACACTACATCCTTCCATTCAGGCGGACCAAATATAGACTTGCCCTGAAGCGATCCACCCCAAGGTTCGCCAGGCATACCGACCAGATTCGTTTTCAGCTTTTTTATTGGAATCGATATCATGAAAGAGCATGATGGCGAATTCACCTGCCTTAAGATCATCAATCGAAAAACGCACCGTGTCGGAATCTGCCGGAACGATCATGTTTTTATAAGACTTTTTCTGAAACGAATCCGAACTGTCGTACAGAGCAATGAATAAATTACCCGTTTGCTTATCGACACCGGTTATGGTGATATTCAGTGTTGCAGCGCCTGCAGCTTGAGCTGTAGCACTTAAGAGGGATAGTATTGCCAGAGCTAGTATCTTCATTGCGAATCCTCATTGAGTCGAGATGTTTCGACATCCACAGGATATGCAAGCTACGGGGCTGCTGCAGTGGGTTTGCGACGAAACGACATATTTGAACCGTGAGCGGATAGGACCATGTAATTTATTTGACCGACGTCTAAAAAACGAACGTAGCTTCCGTGATGTTAGGCTGCAATATGCGCTGTGCAGCAGAATAACGTACGATGGAGCGAGACTACCTATGTTTAAAAAATATTTAGAAAAATTTAGTTTAGAAAAATTTGATTAGAAAAATTTGATTAGAAAAAATGTTCAGAAGAAAAATACCAAGGCATTGGGTGGGCTCATATAGCTACACCTATGGCGAAGGGCTGCCTGAATCAATGCCAAAAGTCGACTTTGGTATTTGCATTGTGGTTAAGGCGTTTGGCAGATTCACAGGAGAAGTCATTGAAGGTGACCTGGGTATTCCAGAGCCTGCAAAAATTATAGGAAAGTTGACCGGGAACAAAATTGCGTTCAATAAGTTCTATGACAGCTTATGGGCAGTTGATGAAAATGGAGAGAGTGCCGCCTACAAAGATGCGGACGTCCCGCCAATATATTATGTTGGAGAATTCTCTGAAGATAGACAGTCGATTTCTGGGAAATGGAATACGCAAGAGTTCTATCGACCAATTAACGACAGTATGTGTAAGTTTGAAAAAGTTGGTGGTATTTGGGATGCCTTTGCAAAATAATTTAAGAGTATGTTTCCAATAAAGCTACTAAGTGAGGCGGGCAGCGCCAACAAAAGATTACCGAGTTATAGCGCTGAACGTTGTGCAGAGTTGCAACGAATAGAATATTTCAAACATGTCGGTCTGTAAAAAATCAATCATAACGTCATGCCTGATGCACCCGTTTCCTTACTTGAATTAATACCAGTAGTACGTGCCAATACATCGATACCTTGCATATTCCAAAAGTGCAACAGGTCGATGAAAATCCAGTTTTCGGTTAGCTTGTCACCGTCTCGACGATAGATATCAATCACCCGCATATCACTTGGCGTGTTTGTAGCGGGCATACCCATAAAGCCACCCGATGCTGTCAGAGTCAGGTTAGGCCAACCAAAAAAACCACCAAAATGCCCTTCAGCAATAGTGCATATATGGCCATTGAATGTCCTATCAGTTAACGCTGCGCGGAATGGGCCTGCGTGTTGTTGCGCGTAGCGTTCGATTGTGTAGGTTGCACCAATTCCAGCGGGCCCCCACCAAATCATATCTTCGTTCCAGCTTCGGCGTAGCTCTTCCACCAAGGGCTCTTCGACTCCACCACGCCAATTCCTGATGTCGCTGACCATGTAATCAATGGCCGCTATTGTCTTGAGTCCCTGCTCGGGCTCTTGCTCCTCAAACATCAATCCGTTGTGCGTCATTGGGCCAGGCTGTACCAAATGGGCAGCAGTTTGTGGTGGAAAGGGCTGAAGCCCAACCTGCATCATGAGATGGGGGATGTCAAAAAACATCGCCGTTTCCGTAATCTTGTCGCCCTCAACGCGATGGAATTCACAATAGCGCAGCATGGCAATTTTCCCTGATGGCGGGATACCGAGCCACTCTTCATCAAACAATCCCATTAGGTGCCCCATTGACACAACCCAGATACCTCCGTTTTCCTTAAGCGTATTTTGGCCCGCCATAAACACGTCCATGCGCCTTTGCAAATGGCTGAGCGCGCCTTTTAATGGTGCCCAGAATTGCTGCCCGACCTCATCTGCAGAGCGCATCTCGTTAAACGGATAAAATCCGCGCCACAAGTAGTCGGCGGCAATAAAATGGTCTTGGACGAGGCTCAGGGTGCCGGTTGAGGCCGTATCAAGCTTGTCGTAGTAGTCCAGAACCCGTCGTTTTGCGGATTGAACGCTTGTGTTACTCATGTCTCTTTTTGCCTTATTCAGTTTGTTTTGCATACGATTGCAAAAAAAGATCTTGCCAAAAGGATGCGACTGAGTCTAGTATTTTGCATACGTATTCAAGCTATTCCAACTGAGACGCTACTGTGGCCGAAATTCAACTAGATAATCTATCGAAGCGTTGGGGTAGCTTTGTTGGTGTCGCCAATTTCGACCTCACTATAGCCGACAAAGAATTTCTGGTGTTGCTCGGGCCTTCGGGCTGCGGCAAAACCACAACAATGCGAATGATTGCCGGGCTTGAAGACGCATCTGGAGGAGACATTCGCTTTGACGGTAAACGCGTAAATGATCTAGAACCCAAAGACCGAGACGTGGCTATGGTGTTTCAAAGCTACGCACTTTACCCAAACATGAATGTTTACGAAAACATCCGCTTCCCGTTGCGGGTTCGTGGCATTGATGCTGCCACCCATGATGAAAAGGTCCGTCGCGCCAGTGCGATGGTGGAGCTGGATGAATTTCTCGATCGCAAACCTGCTGAATTGTCCGGTGGTCAGCGCCAGCGTGTCGCGCTTGCGCGTGCGATTGTTCGTGAGCCCAATGTTTTTTTAATGGACGAGCCGTTGTCGAACCTTGATGCAAAGCTTCGCGTGTCCACGCGCGCTCAAATAAAAAACTTGTCGCATGAGTTAGCTGTCACAACCATTTATGTCACTCATGATCAGATTGAAGCAATGACACTGGCTGATCGGGTAGTAGTGATGAAGGAGGGCATTGTGCAGCAGGTTGGCAGCCCAACCGATATCTATGACAAGCCTGCCAATGCTTTTGTAGCGAGCTTCATTGGCAGTCCTGCTATGAACCTGGTCAATGGTGAGCTGCGAAATGGCGTGTTTCACGCTGCAAACACAGAAATCTCTGGTCTAAACGGCGCCGACGGTAAAGTCACACTTGGGTTTCGTGCCGAGGATGCGAATGTTGTCGCCAGTGCGAATGGGGTTGCCAGTCAAGGTCAAGTAAACGCCCCCATCTATGCAATGGAGTTGTTAGGCGATGCGACTATGGTGACGGTTCTAATTGATGGTGCATTAGTCAGTGTTAAAGCTGATAAAGCATACCGTGCAAACATCCGCGACGACGTATCGATACAAATACACAAAGATCACTGCCATCTGTTTGATGCACAATCAGGTGCGCGTATTGAGGGTTAATGCCCTCGCACACATACCCGCAAAGCGGGAGATCAGGATGTCAGCGTCGACGCTGCATTCAACACTAGAGGGAGAGAGACAAAAATGTTTCTAAAAAAATTAGCAATGGCCGGTGGTGTCGTTTTGATGTCCGGTACTGCAATTGCAGATTGTAAGATTGATGGCAATGTGAGCATAGTTGGCAATGAATTTCCAGCTATTCAGACAGTAGCCGCTGGCGCAGCCATGTGTACTGGAGGCGAAGTTAAATCCAATCTCACGGCTGATCATCAAAAGATTAATGTTGCTGGCATGCAGGGAAATCCGGCTGAATATACCACCGCGATTATCGCCAACTCTTCGCTTGTCGCCTTGATGAACGAAGACGTCGTGCGCCCACTGGATGACCTGATCGCCGAACACGGTCAAGACATTCCAAAAAATCAACTGATTACCATTGATGGAAAAGTAATGGCCGTAGCCTTTATGGCTAATGCTCAGACACTTGCATATCGTAAGGACGTTTTAGAAGAAGTCGGTGTTGATGTGCCAGCAACCTACGAAGACATGCTTGCTGCAGCAGAAAAAATTCGCGCTGCCGGTATCAGCGAAAATCCGATTGGTGGTGCCTATGCCGCAGGATGGAATTTGGCTGAGGAATTTATCAACATGTACTACGGCCATGGCGGTGATTTTTTTGCTGCAGGTTCTCCCGAAGTTGCAATCAACAATGAGCAGGGTGTTGCCGCTCTTGAAATGATGAAAGCATTAACCGAATACATGAACCCTGATTATCTAACTCATGATTCAAATGCGACCAGTGCTGAAATGGAAGCAGGCAATGTCATGCTAATGAACATGTGGGGCTCTCGCATGGGTGTGTTAATGGATGATGAAGGTGCTGAAGAACAGGTTTATACCAATATTACCGTTGGTGGACCGCTGACTGTCGGTGGTGGTTCGACGCCAGCCTCAACCCTGTGGTGGGATGGTTGGACAGTTGCCAGGAACATCTCGGACAAAGATGCAGTGGCCACCTTCCTGGCCATGAAGTATAGTACAAGCCCTGCGATCCTGAACGATGAAACTATGGGTCAGGCTGTTTGGATGATCGATGGCTATACTCCTGCGCCAGTAAATGAAGGTGTGTTCGCAGCGATCGCTGCTAAAACACTGTCCTATCCAATGCTGCCTTACATGGGTCTGCTTCACACAGCACTGGGCGACAATATTGCAGACTTCCTGCTTGGCAAAGAATCAGCAGAGCAAGCGCTTTCTGACGTCGAGGCTGCATACACTACAGCGGCAAAAGAAAAAGGTTTCTTATAGCTTAAGAACCTAAGCGTGTTGGGGCGGCATTTTGCTGCCCCGGTTTTTCCTACGCCAGGGTTAATAGAATTATGAAACATAAGTCGTTTTTCTGGTTTGTTCTTCCTTCAGCATTGGCGATGCTGCTGTTTATATTTTTGCCGATCATCTCGGTGATTGTGCAGTCACTTCATGTTGATCATGAACAAGTTATTCGCACAGTCGAAACCTGTGATCTTTTCGGCTGTAAGGAATCAACAACGATAGATCAGGCAGCCAGCGCGGCAGTACGAGCAGCCAATCCATTGGGCCAGTTTGCGGGACTTACGACTTATCTTGATCGCAATCACTTGGCCGTAACCGAAATTAAATCCACATGGAGCGCCAGTAATGGTTGGCGTGATTTCGGTTCTCAGATATTGAACCTGCCGTTCTACAAAGCGATTAGCTTCACACTGGCTTTCACTTTTGTAGTAACACCACTGGTGATCATTCTTGGTTTTATTATCGCTGTCGCAGTTAATAGTGCGACGCGAAAAATTCGTGGGCCGCTGATATTCTTTTCACTTTTACCGATGATGATCACGCCGCTTGTTGGAGCGTTAATTCTTTTCTGGATGGTAGACGCTCGAGGCATTATTGGTATAGCTTTGCAAAATTTAGCTGGTAACCCGGAGCTTTCGGTTAAAGCATCGACACCATTGATGTGGATCATGTTAATGGTTTATGGCGTATGGCACGCTGCGCCCTTTGCCTTTATCGTGTACTACGCTGGGCTTCAAACAGTTAGTCAGGACACCTTGGAAGCGGCACGTGTGGACGGAGCGAATCGCTGGCTCCAGATAAGGCATGTAGTGATTCCACACTTGTTACCTTTAACCACTTTTATTGCGCTGATGCAGCTTATGGATAATTTTAGGGTGTTCGAACCCATCGTGAGTTTCGCAGCCAGTGCGCACGCGACATCGCTTAGTTGGGCTATCTATAATGATCTGGGTGGTGAGACTCGACAATTTTCATCCGCTGCCGCCACATCGGTACTAACCATTATCGGTATTGCCATTCTTTTGTTGCCAGTGCTGGTGCGCACATGGCGCGACTTTGATCGGAAGTAGTAGGGTGGTAGATTAATATGTCTAGTAAAGCACAACGTCAACCTGCAGCAGTGACCGCATTGGTCATCGCTGTGCTTGCTATCTGGATGGCTCTGGCTGCCTTACCATTTCTGTGGACGCTCTGGGGATCTTTTAAGGTTGAGGGTGATTTCTTTTCCAAAGCGGATTGGACAAACGCGCTTACCGGAACACTGACTCAGGCTGAAACCGGCGGACGTTTCACCGGCGACGGCTATTACGGGGCCTGGGTGGAGGAAGAGTTTTGGCGCGCAGCGTGGAACTCAGTTCTTGTGTGTTTTTTCGTGGTGACGATTTCACTAACGCTCGGCACCTTGGGTGGCTATGCATTGGCTCGCTCAACATATCGTTACGCGTTCTGGTTTTTACTGGCTGCATTGATATTTCGGGCAATGCCACCGATCACATTAGTGTCAGGCTACTTGCCAGTGTTCTTTCAATGGAACCTGTGGGGTCACACAGCCACCACTATTGTTGTGTTGGTCGCCATCAATCAGCCTTTCACACTCTGGATGTTGCATTCGTTTTTTAAAAACATACCGGCCGAATTAGATGAAAGCGCCATGGTTGATGGATGCACTCGTTTTCAGGCGTTCCGCCATGTGATCATTCCAGTCATGTGGCCTGGTGTCATAACAACTGGGTTGTTCTCATTTTTGCTTGCTTACAACGACTTTGCTATTACCACGATGTTGTTGTCTCGTGAAAACCAAACCATGATTCCAAAAGTGGCAAGCTTTCTTGGCACCACACAAACCAAAGGCAACGTGATGTTTGCCGTGTCCTCGGTTGTCTCGGTAACAGCACCTTTGTTTTTAATGATTTTATTTTTTCAACGTCAGATTGTAAGTGGTTTGACCGCAGGTGCCGTAAAGGGATGATCAGGTTGATCAGTTTTATATTGAACAGTTATAACGAAGCAAAATACATGAGTGAGGTCTCGCTATAGAAGGGTCTCGCCCAGAGCAAGCAGTCTTGACCCGTGATACGGACATGTCCAGGACAGATGGCACCCGTGCAGTGATCGAGTCGATGGTCGACGGTTTAAACGATCATCGTATTGGCGATATTGGTGAGTTCTTTGCCGACAATTTTCGTTGGATGGGTAATCAGGGCTGCGGTACTAAAGCTGGCTTGCGTGAATTTCAAGAAAACTGGCAACGACCGTTTCAAGCCGCATTCTCTGACAAGGTTTGCATCGATGAAGCTCGCCTTTATATGGGGGAGTGGGCTGCAGCTTTTGGGCGACAGGAAGCCACGCATTCGGGTGCCTTCCTTGGGATTGAGCCTACGGGTAAGCGGGTTGAGATTCGTTACATGGATTTTTGGAAGGTCGTCGACGGCAAGATTGTGGACAATTGGGTGAATGTTGATTTCGCTCACGTGGCAGCGCAATTGGGAGTGGATGTGTTTGGTGGTGAAGGCTGGGAGGCTTTTGACCGAGGCGAGCGCATCGCTCCAAAACCAACATAATTGAGACCAGTACAATGACTATAAATTATCTCAAACGTGGCAAACCTGATGCAGATCGCGCCGTAGATGATGCAAAGACGTCTGAAGTAGTCGCAGCCACATTAAAAGATATTGAGACGCGTGGCGACACCGCCGTGCGTGAACTGGCGAATAAATTTGATGGCTATGATCGCGACAGCTATCGGCTCACGCAGACTGAGATAGACGAACTCATTGCCAAGATAAGTCCGCGTGATCTTGAAGATATCAAATTTGCTCAAGCACAAGTGGTCAACTTTGCACAAGCACAACGCGACAGCATGCTGGACATCGAAATCGAAACCATGCCGGGCGTTATCCTGGGTCACAAACATATACCAGTGCAGTCAGTGGGTTGTTATGTGCCTGGTGGAAAATTCCCGATGGTTGCCAGCGCCCATATGTCGGTTGCCACTGCCAAGGTTGCAGGCGTGCCGCGCATAATTGCTTGCACGCCTCCATTCAATGGTGAGCCCAACCCCGCTGTGATTGCAGCGATGCATTTTGGCGGAGCACATGAAATTTATGTATTGGGTGGCATTCAAGCTGTGGGTGCTATGGCACTCGGCACCGAATCTATCGCGCCTGTTCATTTGCTGGTTGGTCCTGGCAACGCGTTTGTAGCGGAGGCTAAGGTGCAGCTCTTTGGTCGGGTTGGTATTGATCTTTTTGCGGGACCAACTGAAACCATGGTCATTGCCGATGAAACGGTTGACGCTGAAATGTGCGCCACCGATCTTTTAGGTCAAGCTGAACACGGATACAACTCACCGGCAGTTCTCGTGACAAATTCCAAAAAACTAGCCGAAGAGACACTGACTGAAATAAGCCGCATCCTCGAGATTCTGCCTACCGCTGATACCGCTGGTGTCAGTTGGCAGGATTATGGTGAGGTGATCTTGTGCGATACCTATGATGAGATGTTGCAGGTCGCCGACGACATTGCCTCTGAGCATGTGCAAGTTATGACCGATCGCGACGACTGGTTTCTTGAGAACATGACTTGCTACGGTGCACTGTTTCTGGGTCCGCGTACCAATGTTTCTAATGGCGATAAAGTGATCGGTACCAATCATACGTTACCGACAAAGAAAGCCGGGCGCTATACCGGTGGGCTTTGGGTCGGTAAATATTTAAAAACGCATAGCTATCAAAAAATCACAAGCGATGAAGCTGCGGTCAAAATCGGTGCTTACGGCTCTCGTTTGTGTTTGCTTGAAGGGTTTGTTGGCCACGCCGAGCAATGCAATTTGCGTGTGCGCCGTTATGGCCGAAAAAACGTACCTTATGGTGGGGCTGCCGAATAGTGAAGTCCGCTGTTCATCTCAAGTCATTGATCCAGCCGTTGCGTCAAGCCATGGCAGACTTCTCTGCGCGCGATGTACAAGAGGCACTCGATGAACTGTTGAGCGAATCAACAACAGTGCGACTCTCACATCCTTTGGGCGATATGCCTGGTGCGCAATTTTACGAACGTGTTTATGCACCCTTGTTTCAAGCTATGCCTGATCTCGAGCGTCGTGATCTCATTCTGGTAGCAGGGCAGGATAGTGACGGCATTGACTGGGTTGGTTGCATGGGTCATTACTTAGGGACATTTGTATCCCCGTTCCTGGACATCCCCCCCTCTGGTCATATCGCTCACTTGCGGTATCACGAATTCTACCGCTTTAAGGACGATCAACTGGTAGAGATTCAAGCCATTTGGGATCTGCCAGAACTAATGATGCAAGCGGGTGCATGGCCGATGGCACCTAGTCTTGGACGAGAGTTCTATGTGCCTGCTCCGATGACTCAAGATGGTTTGTCAGACCATGATGGGCAAAAGAGTCAAGCGAGTCATGATGTGGTTATTAGCATGCTCACTCAGTTGTCGCGACACCCCTCAGAGGGCGGGCCAGAGATTATGCAGGCCGAACGGTTTTGGCACCCGCGCATGAATTGGTATGGGCCTGCAGGTATTGGTACCTCGCGCGGATTAGCTGGCTTTCGCCATTGGCATCAAATTCCGTTTTTAAATGCGATGCCTGATCGCAAGGGTGGCACCACTGGCACATTGCACTCACATTTTTTTGCTGATGGATCTTACGTGGCCGTGACTGGTTGGCCGAACATGGAAATGACCTTGACCGGTGATGGCTGGCTTGGTATCGCACCAGCCTCGCAAGAGATCACGATTAAGAGTCTGGATTTCTGGCGTATCGAAGGTGATCGCATTCGTGAAAACTGGGTGCTGGTTGATTTGCTGGATGTTTATGCGCAGCTAGGTGTTGATGTGTTTGCTCGACTGGGTGAATTTAATAAAGCGCGTGTTCCTGGAACAATTGCCTTCCCTGTTGGAACCATTCAATGATTTTGCCTGAATCCCCTTCGACGCGGCTCGATGGCAAACGTGCGTTAGTGGCTGGTGCCAGTTCGGGTATCGGACTAGCCTGTGCCGCAGCACTGGGTGAAGCTGGAGCCGACGTCACCTTGGTTGCTCGTCGCGCTGATTTGCTCTCAGATGCGGTGGCTGAGATGAAAGCTGCCGGCATGAGTGCACGCGCTCTGCCAATGGATATTACTGATGTAAAGAGTATGCAGCATGCTGTTGCTGAAAATGAACCCTTTGATATCCTGGTGAATTCTGCCGGGTTGGCTCGGCACAGTCCGGCAAGCGAAACCACGGAAGAGGACTTCGACTTTGTTGCTAATATTAATTTTAAGGCTGCCTATTTTTTAACGCAAGCGGTGGGGAAGGGATTGCTTGCGGCGGATAAGCCTGGCAGCCTGATAAACATATCTTCACAAATGGCTCATGTGGGTGGACAAGATCGCGCGGTCTATTGCGCAACCAAACACGCGGTTGAAGGCTTCACAAAATCGATGGCAATAGAGTGGGGAAAAGCAGGCATCCGAGTTAATACAATCTGCCCAACCTTTATTCGTACTGAATTAACACGTGACACTTTCGAACAAGCCGACAAGCGCGCCTGGATTGAAGACAAGATCAAGCTTGGTCGGGTAGGTGAGGTTGAAGATATCATGGGGGCGGTTATCTATCTTGCATCGAGCGCGGCAGCGATGGTTACCGGTACGTCCTTAATGATTGACGGTGGTTGGACGGCAGAATGAGCACGGTGAAAATCACCACACATAAAATAACGTCGCAGCAAGTTGCCGAACGCGCAGGCGTTAGTCAGTCAGCCGTTAGCCGTGTGTATACACAAGGGGCGTCAAGCTCGAAAAAAACGGTCGATAAAGTGCGCCGGGCTGCCGCTGAGCTGGGTTACCGACCTAATGTTCTGGCACGTGCCATGGTATCAGGCAAGACCCGCATCATTGGGCTGGTCGTTGCTTATCTGGATAATCAGTTTTATCCTGAAGCACTTGAACGGCTCTCTAACACATTGCAGGAACGTGGCTATCATGTTCTCATTTTTATGGCCAAGAGCACGGCCGGTAATATTGATTCGGTGGTTGATGAAATCCTTGATTATCAAGTTGACGGGATTATCGTAGCATCAGTTGCTATGTCATCAGAATTGTCAGAACGTTGCCGCGCTGCAGGTGTACCGATGGTGCTATTCAATCGAACACAGGACGATCCAAATATGTCGGCTGTGACCTCAGACAATTACGCAGGCGGGGTTAAGGTTGCACAGTTTTTACTGGCAGCAGGACATCGCAAGATCGGCTACATCGCTGGTTGGGAAGGTGCCTCTACCCAGCGTGATCGAGAGGCCGGCTTTATCGCAACCTTAGAAGAGGCAGGCGTTAAATTGCATTCGCGCACCAGCAGTGAATTTGTCATGGCAAAAGCTGTTGAAGCTACCCGCGAGATGTTTACCGAAGACCCGCCCGAAGCTGTCTTTGTTGCCAACGACCATATGGCTATTGCTGTTATGGATACGTTGCGTTTTGAATTGAAATTTAAAGTGCCAGAAGACGTATCGGTTGTTGGCTTCGATGATGTGCCAGCAGCTGGCTGGCCTGCTTATAACTTAACAACTGTGCGTCAACCCGCCAACCGCATGGTAACTAACACGGTCGACATTTTGCTCGACCAAATCGAAAACCAACACAGCGAACCGCAGCATATCTTTATTGATGGCCCATTGATCGTGCGCGGCTCAGCCAACATTCCAGAAGGATGGAACACATGAAAGGGTTTGACCCAAAATTCAACGACCTTCCCGATTACATCTTAAAGATCACCCAAGAAATTTGGGAAGATCGTGGCATTGCCACACTCAACCACTACTACGCGAAAGACATTCCGGTACGTTTCCCGGAAGGTGTGTCGATTGGTAATCAACGCACTATAAACGGAACACTGGCAACGCTGGCTGAGTTTCCCGATCGAGAGTTAGTAGGAGAAGATGTCATTTGGTCTGGTAACGAAGAGGACGGCTTTCTGTCGTCTCACCGTTTACTGACCATGGGCACACACACAGGTGGCGGGTATTTTGGACCTGCAACGGGTAAACGCTTTGTGGTGCGCGCCATTGCCGATTGTGCAGTGATTAACGGTCAAATCAATGACGAATGGCTTATTCGTGATACCACTAGCATTGTTATACAACTGGGCATGAAGCCAAAGAAATTTGCCCGCAACCTGATCAAACGTGAAGGTGGTCCAGAGAATTGTGTGCAACCGTTTAGACCTGTCGAAGATGTTGAAGGTCCTTACAAAGGCCGGGGCAACGGCAACGAATGGAGTGCTCGCATGGCGGATATCCTCACACGCATCATGAACAAAGATATTGCTGTGATTCGTGCCGAGTATGATCGCGCTGTACAAACCGAACATCCGGCGTCCACCACAGTGCATTCATGGGCCGATACCGAAAAGCTTTGGATGGGTCTGCGCGCGTCTTTCCCTAATGCAACATTCAACATAGAACATCAAATAGGGCGCGACGATCCCATGTTGTCTCCGCGTGCTGCCATTCGTTGGTCTCTGCATGGCAAACATGATGGCCGGGGAATGTTCGGTCAGCCGACCGGTGCCGATGTTTACGTAATGGGATTTACTCACGCAGAATTTGGTCCTTATGGTTTGCGTCGTGAATGGACGCTGTTTGATCATGTCTCTATCTGGAAACAGATTTTAATGCAAACAGGTGAATTATAAATGACGGCCATTGAAGAAAGAGTTGTTCGTTATGGTGATCTCAAGCCATGCAAAACAGCTTTTATCGATGCGCATACACCGGGTTCAGATCAAAAGGAGAACTTCACAATCATCGGTGGTGGTGTGTCCGAAAGTCCTGATCAGCATGTGCATATCGCCGATAGTATCGGATTCAACATTGGTGCGGCAGGTCAACCGCCACGATGCCGTAACTCTCTGCATGATCACAATACGGCTGAAGTGTTCTTTGTACTTAAAGGAAGGTGGCGTTTTTTCTGGGGTCGCTGGGGTAACTCAGGTGAAGTTACACTTGAGGAAGGGGATATCATTAATCTTCCCACTGGCATGTTTCGCGGCTTTGAGAATATTGGCACCGACTATGGAATGATCATGGCAGTTTTAGGTGGGGATGATGCAGGCGGCGGGGTTCACTGGGCGCCTCAGGTGATTGAGGACGCAGCGGAACACGGTCTGGTGTTAGGCGATAACGGTGTGCTTTATGATCGTAACAAGGGACAAGCTTTGCCCGAAAACGTTGCCCCAATGCCCATCATGTCAGATGAAGAGTTGGCAAAACGCGTTGAGTTAAGCACCGCAGACCTTGTCCCAAATTATGTTGCGCGTTACTGGGATTTGATGGCACTTTCCGATACCCAGCCTGCCAACGTTATAGGTGCAGATGCAATACTTCGAGATCAACCGGGGTTCGAAGTGGATTTCCTGTCTCGCCATTCGGCGTCAAACGATGTGCTCAGCCACGATCAACACACTGTTCTGATGCCAATGCGGGGTCATTGGACTGTGAATCTGTTGGGTGAACAGACTGTTATTAATCCGGGTGATACTTGTTTAATCAAGGCAGGTGAGCCGCACAGCGCTAAACCATCAATGACCGGCGAGGCCAGCCTGTATCGCATTCGCTCAACTGATGATCCTGCCGGCCTGACTGGTTTGATTAACTAAACAAACCGCGCGCAAAAAAAATCGCGCAAGAAACTGCTCTTCTAAAGAATTGCTGATTAAAACAAGAGAAAAGGACTCACCATGACCAATGTTAAAACAACGCATGTGGGCTCATTGCCGCGCAGCCAAGAGGTTGTCGATTTTATTTTTGCACGCGAGAATAAAACACCATTCGATCAGGCCGAGTTTGATGCTTGTATGACGTCTGCCGTGTCAGACACTGTGCGCAAACAGGTAGCGTCGGGCATCGACGTGGTGTCCGATGGTGAGACTTCCAAAATCTCTTACGCCACTTACGTCAAAGACCGCTATACAGGCTTTGATGGTGACAGTCCTCGTAATGCACCGGCGGATTTAAAAATGTTTCCAGGTTTTCTGCAACGCCTGGCAGACGATGGTGGCACACCGCAATACGCACGTCCTATGTGCGTTGGAGAGGTTATCTCCAAAGGACAAGGCGAACTGGAAAAAGACATCGCCAATCTAAAAGCTGCCATAGACGAACACGGAGCAAACGGCGGTTTTATGAACGCTGCAAGCCCGGGTGTCATTTCATTGTTTTTGCAAAATGACTATTACAAATCTCGCGAAGCCTATTTGGCCGCCTTAGCTGATGCAATGAAGGCTGAATACGAAACCATTGTGGCCTCGGGTTTGAATTTACAGCTCGACTGTCCAGACCTTGCTTTGTCAAGGCATATGTTATTCAACGAATTGTCAGATGATGAATTTATCAAGGTGGCAAACATGCATGTCGAAGCATTAAACCACGCGTTATCAGATGTGCCCGCTGACAAGGTTCGCATCCATATTTGTTGGGGCAACTACGAAGGCCCTCATTGTTGCGATATACCGATGGAAAAAATGTTCGACACGCTGATGTCGACAAAATCGCGCTACGTGCTTTTTGAAACTTCAAACCCCAGACACGGGCATGAATGGACCACATTCCGAGATCGCAAGAGCGATATCCCGGACGATAAAGTATTGGTACCAGGTGTGGTGGACACCACGACCAATTTTATCGAACACCCGGAGTTGGTGGCTCAGCGTATTGAACGCTTCACCAATATCGTTGGTACAGAGAGAGTGATGGCAGGCTCAGATTGCGGCTTCGGCACCTTCGCAGGCTTTGGTGCAGTTGACCCTGATATTGCTTACGCCAAGCTTGCCGCATTATCCGAAGGGGCTGCTCTGATTAAATGATACCGCTGGTTCTGATTCCCGGAATGATGTGCGATGCGCGGCTTTTTCAGCCGCAAATTGCTGTATTTTCCGGGAGCCGGGAGGTCATCTGCGCACCTATCCATGAAGCCGACTCCATGATTGATTTGGCGGCCAGCATCCTTGGCTATGCACCATCGCGTTTTGCTTTGGCAGGCTTGTCGATGGGTGGAATCGTTGCAATGGAAATATTGCGCCAAGCGCCCAACCGCGTTGAGCGAATAGCACTGATGGACACCAACCCGTTAGCAGAGGCAACTGAGGTAAAGGCGCGTCGTCACGTGCAAATGAAAACTGTTCGCGAAGGCGGGCTTAGCAATGTGGTACGCGATGAGATGAAACCAAACTATTTAAGTGATGTGCCAAACCGAAATAATATCCTCGATCTATGTCTTGAGATGGCACTTGATTTAGGGCCTGATGCATTTCTTAATCAATCCTGTGCGTTGATGAATCGAGCTGATTACAGCACAACCCTGCAAGACGCAGATTTACCTGCCCTTATTCTTTGTGGGCGCGAAGACAAACTTTGTCCAGTGGCACGCCATGAATTGATGGCTAAGCTCATTCGCGGTTCGCACTTGGATATTGTCGACGGCGCTGCGCATTTACCGACACTTGAGCAACCTGAACTTACCAATGCGGCCCTTGCCCGATGGTTGGAGAACTAATAATGGAAGACACACTTCTGACCCTGCTGAAACAGGTCGACACTCCCACTGTTTGCAACTCCATTGAGGTTGCGCAGGGCAAGCGCGGATTTAACGCGTTTACCCGCGGTACCATGCAGGCATCCCATCCTGATGCACCGGCTATGGTAGGCATTGCACGCACAGCTAAGATCGCCGCATTAGCCCCGCCTGACGAACCCGCCGATGTCATCAAAGCACGACGCATGGACTATTACCGCCATATGTCCGAAGGCGCACGCCCGGCAATCGCCGTTGTCGAAGACACCGATTTTCCTCACTGTATCGGCGCATACTGGGGAGAGGTAAACACGACTATACATAAAGGGTTTGGTTTGTCAGGCGCGCTGACTAATGGCGTGATGCGCGATCTGGGCGACTTACCTGACGGATTTACTGTTGTTTCTGGTTCCGTCGGTCCCAGCCACGGATTCGTTCATGTAAAAGAGATCGCAACTCCGGTGTCTGTTTTTGGACTTACTGTTGAAGATGGCGATTGGGTGCACGCTGACCGACACGGTGCACTGGTAATTCCAACCGATGTATTACCAAATCTGGAAGTCGCTATTCGAAGCTTACTTGATACCGAGAGTCTAATTCTTGAACCGGCTCGTCAGGATGGATTTGATTTTGATGCCTTTGAGGCTGCGTGGTCAGCCTTTGAAGCGGCGAGAACCTAGCGTGGTTTATTTTAAAAATGCTCACTCAACTGAGCCAACTCACGCTTAAACGGCACGATTGAATCCTCGTTACACAAATCTGTATCAAGCTCGCGTGCATATCGGTGGCCTGCGTAGGTTGCCCATGCAATAGGCGCGGGTGCTTCGCAATCACCAATGCACTTTATTGATTGCACGCCGGTATCCGCCCAGTTATCCTCAGAGGATAACAACTCTAGCCACAATCTATCATTGGCTAGTCTACCCGCAACAATCACTACAGCATCAAAAGCTAATTGCGCTGGCAGGCTTTGCAGGGAAGAACTCAGTGTCGCCTGGCCGCTTTCTATTGCTAACAATGCCGTGTTAGGGCGCATGTCTACACCGAGTTTCAGCAATCGCTGTTGAATCTTCTCCTGTTCTAAGGTATTTACCGTCCATTGCGCCACTTGGCTGGCAGGTGTAATGAGCACAACTTCATTACCGGATGCGACCAGTAGCTCTGCTAGTACTGATCCCATGTAGTAGTGGTCGTCGTCATAAATCAACACCTTTCCCGCAGGTACTGCCTGGCCTTGCATAAGTTCGTCAGGTGTTAGTGTGGGAATACTGCCGTCGTTAGTAATGGCGTGAGTGTGGTAGCGCGCTACGGCATCTTTGCGCCAGTGCGCACCCGTTGCCACGGCAACATGTTGAAACCCGAATTCCAGTATGTCGTTAGCGGTCAGCTTGTTATCTAAATAGAGATTAACGTTACTCATTTGGCTGATCTGGTAATCACGGTAATCGCGTACACGCGCCCAAGCAGACAAACCGGGGAGTTGGCTTTCTAAGGTGACCCTGCCACCGGTATACGTGTTAGCTTCAGCCAAAACAACTTCGTAACCGCGTTCGCCTAATGCACGTGTTGCCTCTAGGCCAGCCGGGCCTGCGCCTACCACCAATACTGTTTCCGATGTGCCACGTTGCTGGATGATCTCAGGGTGCCAACCTTTACGCCACTCTTCCATAAAGGTTGGGTTTTGCGTGCAGCGCGACAGTGACATGGTCATGTCTCCAGTGACGCATATGTTGCAACCAATGCATTCGCGTATGTCCTCGACGCGGCCTTCATTAATTTTGCGCGGTAGCCATGGGTCAGCAATAGAGGGGCGTGCACAGCCGATAAAATCCAGTATCCCGTTTTTAAGTTGTCGTACCATGGTGTCGGCTGACGTAAACCGACCAACACCTACTATTGGTTTGCTGGTGAGTTTGCGTAAGCCGGTCATTAATGACTCTTGCGCTGCTTCCTCTTTAAAACGTGAGGTAGCTGAGCAGTCTTCCCATGAGCCATGCGCGAAATCCCACAGATCAGGTAAGTTGCCGTGCAGGTGCATCATCTCTCTTAAGTCATCATTGCTAAAACCGTATTCACCGTTGACTTCATCTAAAGACATGCGAACGGTAATGCCTACTGTGTCGCCCACCGCATCCTTTGCTTCGCTCACTAGTTCATTGAGTAGCCGTGCTCGATTTTTTAACGTGCCACCATATTCATCCGTGCGTTGATTAGTGATCGTGGATAAAAAATGCTGGATTGCGCCAAAACCATGCGCACCGTACAAACAGATTAAGTCGTAGCCAGCGTCTCTTGCTCGTATGCAAGCGTCACGATGCCAGCGCCTCAGGTTTTTGATGTCACGCCTCGTCATGCTGCGCGCTTGTACAGGGTCATTAGAGAAGGTTCGGATGGGAAGAGCGGAGGGTGCCAGCGGAATTTCTCGTGTGTAGAGATTAGGGCCGTTAATACCTGAGTAGGCTAGCTCGATACCTGCCAGGGCATTGCCGCTATGAATCGCATCAGCCATGCGGGCCAGCATGGGTACATCCCTGTCTTCCCAAAGACGCAGTTCAATATAAGGTGTAATTTCAGAGCTATGATGCAGCTCCACCTGTTCGGTAAAGATCACGCCCCAGCCGCCTTCGGCTTTAACCCGCCGCATCTCGGCCACAGCAGATGGATCTCGATAGCCTCCGCCGTTGCAATGTGGCACCTGATAAAAACGATTGGGTGCAGTCACTGGTCCTATGGCCAATGGCTCAAACAAACAATCGTAGCGCGTATCTCGTTGGCTCATAGCAGTTCTGGTTGTTTTTTTATTGTTGCTTCTTCGTTGTAGGGGGCATTCGTTACACTGATTGAAACCCGTTAAGTACATTAATTGTATTCACGCCGATCTCTTCCACGGCATAACCACCTTCCATAATAAAAACAGTAGGCAGGTTCAAGGCGGCGATGGCTCGGCCATAGTCGATGAAGTCGTCGCTTTTTAGTTTAAAGAAACTGATGGGGTCAAGCTCGAACGTATCAACACCCAGGGATATCACTAGCGCGTCAGGTTTAAATGCCTGAATATGGCTTATTGCATCATCAAGCGCTTCTTTCCATTTAGTGTAAGGAGTATTAGGTGGCATTGGGTAGTTAATGTTGTAACCCAAGCCAGCTCCTTCACCTTTTTCATTTGCATAGCCGAGAAAATTTGGGAAGACGTCTTTTGGATCGCCGTGCAGCGAAATAAATTGCACATCATCGCGCTGGTAAAAAATATCTTGCGTGCCATTACCGTGATGAAAATCAACATCGAGTATGGTGACTTTCTTACTGCCACCATCGAGTAATACTTCAGCGGCAAGCGCTGCATTATTTAAAAAACAATAACCACCGTATAAGTCGATACCTGCATGGTGCCCGGGTGGTCTACAGAGTGAGAACGCAGCATTAGCGCCGTCGCTTACATGCTTTGCTGCAGACTGGGCGCAAGCGGCACTGCTTTGTGCAGCATCCCAGGTGCCAGCGGTAATCGATGTTTCAATAGCCATGGCAAAGTAGCCCAACTTGCCATCGATGTCATCAGGTTCACGTTGTTGCATGCGGCGGGCTGGAAATACGGTAGGCAATGCATCGCCTTCAAATCCGCCAGCTTCCCATAAGCTCCAGGCCTCTTGCAAAAAGCGCAGGTAGTCTGCGCTATGTATACGCGATAACAAATCAATACTAAGTTCTTCTGGTGCTGCAATATCGGTATAGCCGTTTTCATGAAGTGACTGGCTGATGTATTCCCAGCGCTCTGGGCATTCAAACGGGCGTACAAACACACCGCCAGAGAGTTCGCCTTTAGGGAAGTGCAAGCGGTGCTGATCGCTACGAAATACCTTCATAACTCGGGTAGACCTGTTTCTTTGAATTAGCGTGCAGATATTATGCACCCTTAGAGTTCAGTCTGCACATTGGGGGTAAATTAGATCTGCCTCTTTCAAATCATGCCTATAGGTGATAGATTTGGGCTAATCGGAGTTATTGTGTATTGCCTGTGAAAAACGATCCAACTGACGCCATTCTCGAAAAAGACAAGCACTTAATTCACTCATTTGCAGATCTTGACTCGTTAAAAGACCCGACTGCCCGCACTGTTATAGCGGAGGCAAATGGCGCGTATGTTTATAATGCCGTTGGCGATCGCTTTATTGATGGCATGGCGGGCTTGTGGTGCGTTAACGTTGGTCATGGTCGTCAAGAGATTATTGATGCGATTAGCCAGCAGCTTTCAACGCTGGATTATTTCTCCACCTTTTATAACCTGACACACCCTTTAGCGGCAGAGCTTGCCAACAAAATAACATCGTTAGCACCTTCTCACCTTAACCATGTTTACTTTAGTAATTCAGGTTCGGTTGCCAACGATACTGCTATTCGTATTCTGCATCACTACTACAACCGGCTTGGCCAAAACCAAAAGAAGCTTATCTTATCGCGCATCGGTGCCTATCACGGATCAACTCACTTAGCGATTGCAATGACTACTCCGGGCTATCGAAAAGGTTGGGATAGCGCCGATGACTTAGTTCGATTTTTATCAAGCCCGCAACCCTATCGTCGACCCGACAACATGACCAGCGATGAATTTTGCGATTTCCTGGTTGACGAATTAGTGCGCGATATAGAAAAAACCGGTGCCGAACGAATAGCATGTTTTATCGCCGAACCTATCATGGGCGCAGGCGGTGTGATTGTTCCACCCGAGGGTTATCACCAAAGAGTCGAGCAGGTTTGTCAGCAATATGAAATCAAAACTGTTTCAGACGAAGTGGTGACAGCATTTGGCAGACTAGGGCATATGTTTGCATCAGAGGCTGTCTTTGGTTTAACACCTGATGTGATCACGACCGCTAAGGGTTTGTCTTCTGGTTATCAACCAATTGCCGCCACGCTAATATCAGATGAAATACATGAAGTGATATCGAGAGAAGGCGAGATGTTTATGCACGGCATGACGTACTCTGGGCATCCCGCGTGTTGTGCAGCTGCCTTGGCCAATATTGAAATAATGGAAAGCGAATCGCTGCTAGAGCAAGTTCAGCAAAACGGTCCCAAATTTATGCAAACTATGCAATCGCTTAGTACCTTGGACATTGTAGGTGATGTTCGCGGCAGCCACTTTATGGTCGGTATCGAATTTGTCGAAAACCTTGATACCAAAAAGCCTTTTGAAGATGACGTGAAGATTGGTATGCGGGTATCACTGAAAGCGCAAGAACACGGATTGATGATCAGACCTCTGGGGCACATGATCGTATTATCTCCGCCATTAATACTCACCCTGGAGCAAATTACAGAAATAGGCAGTGTATTGAAACAAAGCATAGAAGCTGTACAAACCGAGCTCGTTACTGAAGGTCTTATATGACAGAGCCTCATCAGGCAAACGTTGCAGTCGCGGCAAATTCGCTTTTTAAAAATTACGGGTCGGTTGAAGCATTAAAGGATGTGTCGTTATCCATTAACGATAACGAATTTTTCACGCTGCTTGGCCCATCTGGATGTGGCAAAACCACGCTGCTTCGTATTATCGCAGGTTTTGAAGCAATAACCGCTGGCACCTTATTCTTGCACGGTAAAAACATCGCCGATCTGCCGGCCAATAAGCGCCCGGTTAATACAGTGTTTCAACACTATTCTTTGTTTCCACACATGAGCGTGGCTGACAATGTCGGTTTTGGCCTTGAAATGCAAGGTAAAGATAAAAAGCAGATCAAACAACGGACGACAGAGATGCTGGAACTTGTGCAGCTTGGTGAGTACGCCCAGCGTAAACCTGGCCAGTTATCCGGTGGTCAGCAACAGCGTGTAGCCTTGGCGCGCGCATTAGCTCCGCAGCCAGAGGTACTGTTATTAGATGAACCATTGTCTGCGCTGGATTTAAAACTGCGTAAAGCCATGCGCTTAGAGCTTAAGCAAATACAAGAGAACGCAGGTATCACTTTTATATTCGTCACCCATGATCAAGAAGAAGCACTGACCATGTCTGACAGAATTGCGGTCATGTCGCAGGGTGAGTTGCAACAACTGGGCACAGCCACGCAGATCTACCAAGAACCAAAAAATCGTTTTGTTGCGGATTTTATTGGCGAGAGTAATTTGATATCGACCACGGTGTTAAACGCTGATGGTAACTCCATTCAGTGCAAACTGAGTGACAGCGTGTCTATTAATACGCCCAATATACAAGGTGCGGTTCAAGGCGATCAAGGAGCGCTGTGTATACGCCCAGAACGAATAAGGTTGTCTAATGCAGGAGAAAACACAAAATTAGAAGGTGTAGTCGATGGCATTATGTATCTGGGTACCGACACCCAGGTTATGCTTAAGTTAGATGATCAGCAATCGATAAGCGTGCGAACACAAAACGCGGATAACAATAGTCCAGTCGTTAAAGTAGGGCAGCGTGTTGGTCTGCACATTGACGAATCTTCCTGTCGGTTTCTTTCAGAATCATGAGCGGCCTGGTTGAAAAGAGTAGTTTTGGTGGATTGCGCACGCGATTGCTGTTGCCAGCGTGGTTCACTATCGGTTTTTTCCTGGTCATTCCAGTACTAACCATGCTGGTTTACTCGTTTCTAACCAAAGAGTTTAGAGGCGGGGTGCTGTGGGAGTTCTCCCTGGCAGCTTACGATCAGTTTTTCTTTGATCGAGGCTTGTTTGGCGATGAACCACCTAAAATTGAGTGGACATACATCACCATCTTCTGGCGCTCCATTGTTCAGGCAGCAGTGGCAACATTAATCTGTTTGTTTATTGGGTTTCCAACTGCGTATTTTATTGCCACTCGTTCGCCGCAAACACGGAACCTTTGGTTGTTTCTAATCACGGTGCCGTATTGGGTTAATTTGTTAATTCGTACAGTATCGATGAAGTTTTTGATAAGAGACACAGGGCCTTTAAATCATTGGTTAATGCAGGCAGGCTTGATTGATAGCCCAATTCATATGATCAATACTAATTTTGCTGTACAGCTGGGTTTATTTTATTCCTATTTGCCTTTCATGGTATTGCCGATTTATGCGTCAGTGGAGCGATACAACTTTTCATTGTCCGAAGCCTCAGCAGATCTATATGCAGGGCGTTGGACCACCTTGCGCAGAATCGTACTGCCATCTGTAAAGCCCGGCATTATCGCTGGTTGCATATTGGTGTTTGTGCCCAGTCTTGGAGCGTTTTTAGCGCCAGACTTACTAGGTGGTGCTAAAACTTTTATGATCGGCACCCTAATTGAGGAGCAATTTAAGGGTGCTGCGGGTAATTGGCCCTTTGGTGCGGCGGCATCCATGCTGTTACTAACCTTGGTGATGGTGGTGTTGCTTTTTTATGCCAGAAGCCAATCAAAACAAGCGTTGCATCACTGATGAAGGCAAAGGCGCTAGATCAGATTAAACGTTACCCTGGATTTTTTTCGGTGGCAGTGTTGTGTTTGATTTTGTTATACACGCCGCTGCTTGTGGTTATGATCTATTCGTTTAACGATAGCCCGTCAATAACGTTATGGGGTGGCTTTAGTCTGCGTTGGTATGAGGACGTGTTCTTTGGCTTGGAGGCCAACAAACTTCGGAAGGCTGCTTGGAATTCTGTCTCCATTGCGGTAATGGCATCGATCTGCGCCACGATCATTGCCACAGCGGCGGCTGTCGGTATGGTGCGAAGCGGTGCGTGGCGGGGAAAAACGGCCAGTTTTGCACTGCTAAATTTGCCCATCATGGTGCCAGAGATTGTAACGGCTGTAGCGACACTTATTTTCTTTAGCACGATTGGTTTTAAAGCAGGTTACGCAACCATCCTGGTAGCCCATATCGTGTTTTGTATTCCCTTTGCCTATTTACCCATTGCAGCGCGGCTGCAAGGTATCGACAGCAATTACGAGCAGGCAGCGCTTGATTTGTACGCCACACGCTGGCAAGCGTTTAAGCGAGTGTTGCTTCCACTGCTGGCACCCGGCATTATATCTGGGTTTTTGTTGGCTTTTATTATCTCCCTTGACGATTTTATTATTACTAATTTTGTTAAGGGAGCTGGTGTAGAAACTTTGCCTACCGCAATATACGGTGCGATAAGGCAAGGCATTAAGCCCAACATCATGGCTATTTCAACGCTCATGCTGTTGGTATCTATTCTGTTCGTCACTGTGTCGTACTTCGTTGGTCGTATTGACGAGAAAAAGCAAGCAGGCTAGCAGATCACGTATGTAGGATATGTAGAAGTAGAAAAATGAAGTTGTAAATTGACGTAATCAATTGGGAGAGAGAAGAATGAAAATGAAGTTTAAAAAAGTCACGACATCTGCAGCACTGGCAGTTGCATTAGGGCTGGGTAGCGCGACGGCACATGCTGAAGGTTCACTGAGTATTTACCACTGGTTCGAGTACATACCTCAAGACCTGCTGGATAAGTTTGCTGCAGAGCACGACGTTGAAGTTACAATGGATACGTTTGATTCTAATGAAGCCATGTTGGCATCACTTAAGGCTGGCAAGATGGGAAGCTATGATGTGTCTGTGCCGGGTGACTACATGGTTGAGATACTAGCCAACGAAGGCATGCTCGACACCATTGCTGAAGGTGAGCTTGCTAACCGTGGCAACATGGAAGATAAGTGGGTTGATGTTTCATTTGATATGGGACGAAAGCACTCGATTCCTTATCAGTGGGGTTCAACCAGCTTCTCTGTTAATAAAGATGTGTATTCAGGCGATATCAACAGCACTTCTATATTGTTCGATCCGCCGGCTGAACTGTCGGGAAAAATTAACGTACTGGACTCATCGGGTGAAGTGCTTGCACTGGCGTCTATACACTTGGGTATTCCTCAGTGCACTACCGATAGAGACCAACTAAAAGCACTGAACGCTCTCATGCAAGAATCGAAAGGGCACTGGGCATCGTTTAATTCAGATGGCGCAAAAGACGTGCTGGTATCAGGTGATGCAGCAGCAGGCATGATCTGGAATGGCTTTGGTGCAAAAGCCCGCTCAGAGCTTGCAAGCCTTGAGTATGCCTATCCTAAAGAGGGTTATATCGTCTGGATGGACAACGTTGTGCTACTAAAAGATGCTCCGAACCGCGCTAACGCGCTTAAGTTTATGGACTTCCTGCTAGAGCCTGAAAACATCGCTGCCGTTTCGAATTTTGCGCAATACTCCGCTGGAGTCAAAGGTGTAAACGAGCTGCTAACAGAAGATCTGAAAACATCTCGCGAAAGCAATCCTCCGGCAGACGCACCTGCGGGTAGCTTTATTCAGGTTTGTGATGAAGCAACTCAAAAGTTGTACGAGACCATATGGACTAATGTAAAGAAGTAGTCGTTGTTAAAGGTTAATCCAGAGAATGCCGGCTAATCAGCCGGCATTGCAACGCGTGTTGTATACACGTTACCTCAGTGTTATACGATCGGTTTACTTGTACCGTCTTTCATAGTACACATTGAAGTCTCACCAGAGCTGTCGATTACCCCACCAGCAGCGAAGCAGTCTGTAGCACTTACACCTTTTGCCCCCATTGTCTGACAGGCGGATAACAACAATACAATCAACGCTGCAGCCGCAATCTTCGTTCTTTGCATTTCTACATTCTCCTACGTGTTGGTTTATTAGTGCTCGTTAAGGTTATCATGACGAAAGAGTCCATTCCAGTAGCACAAATTACTCTGGCACCCAAACAAAATACGAAAATGTCATTCAGATCAGTTCGGAACAGGGTATTTATTTCCCTATTCAACGGATTCTTGGCTCTAGTCGCAATAGCTTGACTTGGTTAGCAGGGTAGTTGGCACTAACTATGGGAACCCTGGCTTGAAGGTTTTAATCGAATCAAAGGATTTAATCGAATGACGCAAGAAACTAATGACTACGCTCCACCGCGAACCATTGAAGTTAACGGTCCACGAAAAGTGACGATTCCGATTGTTATAATTGCCATTGTACTGACACTATCGGGTGTAGCGCTTGGCTATCTAATGGGGGTAAGCAAAGGGATTGGACGAGGAGGGCGAATTGGGGAGTTGATTGGCCAATCAATTGGTGTTGTCGTTATGGCATTTTTAGTTGTTGCGATTTTCCAAATTTTCAAGCGATTCAGAAACCAACGATCTCGGTGGAAAATCTATTGTTGGACCATCTTCATTGTATGTCTTTCTAACACACTGAGATTTTTGCAAGACTTGGTTCCAATTGCTACCAGTTAATGTCCGGGCAAGCTACAAATTATAATCGCGCATTTATCAGACCCGACGAAATGGTAGTTCTCTGCTGAGCACTGTGTCGGCTACGAACGAAGGGCATGGTAAGTTGATAGACGATAACTGCAGCGTAAATTACGGCAGTGCTTGGTGATTTGATTTTCCATCATCAGTTAATATAGCCTTGCCCGTTACTGTCACCTGGATTTACAGACAGAATCTATTTTTTAACAGATGCGTTTCTTGATAGTTGAAAATCTGCAATAACTGCCTGGTGGTCAGAGCCGGCTGAATCTTTGGCGCGGTACAGTGCTACCGGCTCAACATTACCTGCAAACCACACATAATCGATATGGTTTAACTTACGCTCAAACATCAGCTTGTTGTTTGTTGGACTACCTAATTGCAAACCAACGCTTCTGAGCGTCTCCTGAAAATAGCTTCTTAGAAGTTTATTGGTACTGGCTGTTTCCTGGCTATTGCAATCGCAAGCTAAAAACAAGACTGCAGATTCGGGTCGCTTTTTTACTTCTTCGATAATCATGTCAGCCTGCTTGTTCTGATCTTTTATATACTGGTGATAGTTGCCTGGAATGCGATGCCAGGGTTGTTGGTAGTAAGCCCAGAAGCTCGGATTTAAATGTGCAGATACCACGGTGACTCGAATACCCTGCCATTCCAAATCAGCAACAATCGCCGGCCGATCTATTCCAAAATCAAGTTCTACTATGTTTACAAGTGGGTGGCGTGAAAACAGGGCTGTAGTACCGCCGAGGATAGGTTTACTGATATGGGAATAGGGATGAGATGAATTTAAATTGTTTATCACCGTGCTACGCTGGGTTTCGGTTATTTCTTGTAAAGCAACCACGTCAGAATCAAGCGGTTTGATGATGTTATTAACCGAATACAGTTCCTTGTTGTGATTCCAGATGTTGTAGGTCATCACCCGAAAATGATCTGCGCGTTCTGTGCTTATGTCTTTGGAAAAATGCGACACCAACGGTAAGTAGAAATATCCGCTAATAGCAATTGGCAAAACTGCAAGGAATACGGTGATTTTATGTCGGCTAAAAAACGACAATAAAAAAACCGGAACAGACATCACCAGAAAATAATCGGCGAATTTTTCCAGAACCACAATACCCCACCAGGTGTCCTGGAAAAACCGATTCGCGAAAAACCACAGCAATACGAATATCGCGTAGATGGTCGTTAAATATTTGATGAATCCTGGAATAATGTCTTACTGCCATTGAAAGGAATAAACAAGGCGCCAGCTATTGTCCAAACGACCAACAGCTGGCAGTTTGCAAATTCTTAGCGTTCGTGGAATACACAAATAGCCTGCGCCACGACTTCACCCGAAAACGTTGGCACTGTGCATCTATAGGTGAGCGGGCTTATGAAGGCATCGGCCTCAACAATATCGGATGTGCTGCATGCGCCACCAGACATGTAGGCAACAAATCTTGTGCCACCGAAGGGTGGGTCAAAAGATACTGGGCAACGTGCAATGCACGATTCACCCGGGCCAACATCCTTACAGGTGTTGTAAGTTAATAAAGTTTGATTTTGATAATCGTAGCTGACTGATTCAAAGGCCTCTCCACCGGCGAATGTCACAATTGGAAATGGCCCACCTGTCATACTTGGGTCCCGGGTCACACCGAATACGCCAGCATCATTAAAGGAGATGACATGGTAATCTCCAGGCTCAGTTACCGTATAAGTTAGAGTGTCTCGAACGGTATCAAAATAGGTGTAATTCAGATACACGTTGTATCCGTCGGCAACGTCTTGCGCATCCCACGATAACTGGTCGCCTTGTAAAGCTAAACCGGTAACAGGGGGCAGGAAGTCAGCGTGAGCTGTGTTGTAGTGAAACAGACACAGTAAGGAAATAGACAGGAGCTTGATGTTTCGCATTTTTGTTTGGTCCAGTAAGTAAAATGTGCAAGTAAGTTACCACTTCGCAGGCCGGACACAATGCGGAAAATTACCGCATGATCTTGAATTATATATATCTTATTTTTGTCTATCAATTGTTAACTGCAGTTCAGGCTTTTCCTCAACCAGCACATTTTCAAGTTCCGTAAACCAATCCCCTGGTTGCGCTATTGCGTTGCCACTCTGTGACACGCGTGCTCCAACGGTAACGCTGGGAAACTGGCTGAGCGTCATGGCAGGTATCATAGCCATGGTGTCATCCAGCACAACGGTTATGGGTAAGTCTGCAACGGTATGACGTGAAACGGCTAATGGCATAGGTGGGCCGTTACTGGCGCGAGCAAATATAAACACAGAGTCAGAAGCGTTTACTTTTTCAATTACGTTTTGATCGAGTGAAACTGTTACGCTCAACGAACTTATTTTAGAAGCGTCCGTGCTTGCAGATGCAATGGCATTGGGCGTGGTCGTTGTATTGCTGGCATTGTTAGGCTCGCTTGACGAATCCATCGCGGTTTTTGATCGAGCAATCATCTCATCAATGCTGGTAAGTGCACCGGCATTTCCAGTCACGCGTGTGCGTAATTTTTCGAATCTTGCAATAGCGTCGTCGTGTTGTCCGGCTTGTTGTACAGCAATGGCTTTTAACCAAAGGCTTTGATCGTGCTCTGGGTTTATAGCCAAAGCATCATCCAGAAACTGGCCAGCTTCGCCTGATAAATCTCCACCTTTAACCATGGCGCTGGCTTCTGCCAGTTGCGAAAGCAAGTCTGGGTCTTCTTTGTCCATGTCGTATGCTTTCATCAATGCTCGTTTGGCATTGGCGAATTCACTGATAGACAAATAGCTTTTACCCAGTAGTAACCAACCATCCCGGTCTTCAGGGTTTTCAGCTAGTTTTCTCTCAAGGTTAGGCAACAACTCGGTTAACGCAGGCGGTTGATCTCCCAGTTCCGCTTTTGCGGCCAATGCGGTTTGATGCATGGCAGCGGTATCAACGGCATCTGGATTGCCTAATTGCAAATACAAAGCGCCAGAGCCAACAGGGATAAACAGGGCGATTAGCGCTGCGGCAAACATACCTCCACGAGTGGTTCCCTGTTGTTTGTCATGTGCTGTTATGTCCAAAGCCAGATTGTTTTCCAGCTCGATTAATTCTGTGTCGTAAGTCGTCTGGTCCATTGCACCACTGGCCAGAGCGCTTTGCAACTGCTTGCGCCGCTCCTTGGCGATGCCGACGTTGGTTTCCAGCTGATCGAGTTCGGCACGAGACGAGCCTTTGAGGGTGCTGGGAATAATTCCCAACAGGGCCAGAAAAACCAGAACTGAGGCGGCGATAAAGAAAACGGTCATGCCAAAATATAAGAGCTCGGTAAAGTAGTTCTATTATAGGAGTGGACGCAAGTAAAATGGTTGCATATTGTACTCAATAACGTTCTATTGACATTTTTTATTGCGTTTTTTGCAGCCTTTCTCTATCGCGTACTTTATCGCGTACTTTATCGCGTACAGTGCTCAGACAAATGCCTTCAATCTGTGGCCTTGATTATGACCACCGAAATATTATCTGAGCCGCCCAGCTCGTTGGCCTGTTGGATGAGTGTTTCAGCCAACACACTGGCATCTTGCACATCATTCATGGTTTGGGCAATCTGCTCGTCAGGCACCATGCCGGTTAGTCCATCAGAACACAACAAATAAGCAGCATCAGAGCGAACTGGAATGACTTCCATATCTATATCGACTTCGACAAACAGACCCATGGCGCGCATGATGATATTGCGTGGTGGTGCAGGGCCAATTCGCCCGGCTTCCTCCCAGTCTTGATACATGGTGTGATCGCGTGTTAATTGCAGCAATGCATTGTGTCGATGTTCGTATAGCCGGCTGTCGCCTACATTGAACGAGACCGCACGCTTGCCATCACCAAACAGGCACATGCCCACCAGGGTAGTTCCCATGCCTGTACCATCGGTTTGCCCTTGCACCTCGTTTTGTCGAAAAATTGTTTGATTTACACCAACAATGGATTGGAACATCAGCGCAAGCGCTTGTTCATCAGCAATGTGTTCATTGGAAAGAGCGAGTGCTACCGAATCAGATTGCAGGCACTTTGATAATGTGTCCAGAGCAAGCTGGCTGGCGATGTCACCAGAGCCATGCCCACCCATCCCGTCAGCGACAGCGTACAGGCGCAATTCGTTGTTAACTAAAATGGCATCTTCATTAACCTGTCGAACCCTGCCTACATTGGTTGAACCGGCAATGGCCGGATTGGCGTTTTTTGTCATAACGACCCAGCGCTAAAACCTGCTTTGTAGGCAAAGTAAAAGGCGACCAGCATGAATAAAATAATCAATGGCACTACGGCAATCCAACTGAACCAGCCAGGTTTAGGGCTGGTTTTAGTTTCATTGCCATACGGTGCGAGCTTATCCTTTAAACGCCTCGGCGTCGGCGCATCACCTCCAGGGCGTGATGTGGCCGGTATTGCTGTGTGACCGTGTTGCCCATAGTCTTTTTGCCGGTGTTCATGATGTTGATGTTCATGATGTTGACGATCAGCTGGCCGTTGCTCATGCTGCACAGCGTGATCTTCCATTGGCCAGGCTTCTGTGTCATCGAAAGGGCCGGTGTCAGCTAGTTGATCTGATGTGGTTAGAACCGGTGGTTCACCTTTCAGTGGTTCCTGTGCATGGTGCTCGTCGTCACGTTGCTCATCGTCATGGTTATTGCCGGGGCCGGTATGAGTGTCAACTACACGGATTGCAGGTTTAATGCTTTCTGGCTTGCCGATCTCGTCTTTGTTGGCAATGACCGTAACGTTGTCACCACTGGCGTTGGGTAGCGCCGCCGGTCCTGCGAATCGGTACTCTTGTTCGTCGAACACAACGATATCGCCATCGCTGAGTTGCACAACGCGGCTGATTTCCCGACCGTTCACGGTGGTGCCATTAAGCGAGCCAAGATCCATCAACACAGCTGCGTTATTTTCGACCGTGATGCGGGCATGTTTGCGCGATGCACCGCGTTCAGATTTCAACACCAAATTACAATCTTCGTGTCGACCGATGATGGTTGTGTCTTCGAGCACGTGCACCGACTGATCGCTGAGTCGTTGTAGCGTTGGTTTATTGGATACGGGAGTGTCCATGATGGTTAAAACAGTTCTGGTTTAGCAATGCCTGAGCGTTCATTCTACGGGTTATTGAGTAAAAGGTAATACCTGCTGCTTTATCGAGCAAGGTATTACTACCAAAATCTGCTGTTGATTGGGGCTATTAGCCGCCAACGTGCTCCAGTTCCAGTAAACAGCCATGGAAGTCTTTGGGATGGAGAAACAGAACAGGATTGCCGTGTGCACCAATTTTAGGCTGACCATCGCCCAATACTCGTGCGCCTTTGTCTTTTAATTGATCGGCTGCTGTAATAATGTCGTCAACCTCCAGGCAAATATGATGTATACCACCACTTTTATGTTGTTCCAGGAATTTGCTCACCGGAGAGCCGTCACCCAGTGGGTGCAGTAGTTCGATGCGGGTGTTTTCCAGGTCAACGAACACAACGGTGACCCCATGTTCGGCTAATGCCTGAGGTTCGGACACTTGTGCGCCAAGGGTATCCCGATAGGTTGCTGTAGCGGCATCAAGATCATCGACCACCAGAGCCACATGGTTTAACCGACCGATCATGTAAATTCCATAATGATTGCGTCCACAGCCAGGTTGTCACCGCTGTTGGCAACAATTTTTTCAACCGTTCCGGCTTTTTCAGCTTTTAGGGTGTTTTCCATTTTCATTGCCTCAATAACGGCTAAGTCTTGCCCTGGACTCACGCTATCACCTTCCTTAACCAGTATCTTCATCAACAGGCCTGGCATAGGGGAGAGCAAGTACTTTGACATGTCTTGTACGCTCTTTTCTGGCATGTGTGCCATGAGCTGGGCTACATGTGTTTGCATCACCTGGAACGACCTGACACTGCCCCGGTGACTAAGCTGCCATTGGTTGCCCACACGTTTGACACCAATGGCGACGTCCTGTTTGTTTATGGTTCCAGCGAACATAGAATCGCTGGGTTGCCAGTCTGATATTACTTGCGCCCTGTCGTCAGCATTAACAACCAAGTTGCTCGCGTGCTCAGCACCATCAAAAACCTGCAGTTCGCCAATGTCGTTGTCGTCAATTGAAGCAAGCCGCTGGCGTTGTTTGCTTTCTATAACGGCTGCAACCAAAGGCAAGTGGTCGACAAGTGCAGACCCATAGTTTGCGCTATTAAATCCATCAGCAAAATGGTCTTCTATAAAGCGCGTGGTGATGTCGCCTGCCTGAAACGCCGGGTGATCGAATAAGGCAGACAAAAACGGTATGTTATGTTGCACGCCCTCTATCTCATAGTTATCCAGTGCATCCTGCATTTTAGCGATTGCCTCCATGCGTGTCGGCGCCCACGTCACCAATTTGGCAATCATTGGGTCGTAATACATGGAAATTTCACCACCTGCACGAATACCTGTGTCAACACGAACACCCGATGTATCATCAAATGCGTTTTGTGCTGGCGGCTGGTAGTGGGTAATGCGGCCAATCGAAGGCAGAAAACCACGATCAGGGTCTTCGGCGTACACTCGCGCTTCAAATGACCAGCCATTGAGTTGAATGTCGCTTTGTTGCATCGGCAGCTTTTTGCCTTCGGCGACATCTATCATCAGTGCCACTAAATCAAGACCAGTAATGCACTCAGTTACCGGGTGCTCCACCTGCAGCCGTGTGTTCATTTCCAGAAAATAAAATTGCTCATTGGCATCGACAATAAATTCAACGGTGCCTGCTGATTGATAGTCAACCGCTTTGGACAAAGACACCGCTTGTTCACCCATGGCTTTTCGTGTGGCCTCACTGATAAAAGAGGAGGGTGCCTCTTCGAGTACTTTTTGATGTCGACGTTGTATAGAGCATTCACGTTCACCCAGATACAAACAATTGCCGTGCTGATCTGCAATAACCTGAATTTCTATGTGGCGAGGTTGCTCAATGAATTTTTCAACAAATACTCTGTCGTCACCGAATGAGGTGCGAGCTTCATTTTGTGCACTGATAAAACCGTCTTTGACTTCATCAAGCGTGTTAGCCACACGCATGCCTTTTCCACCACCGCCGGCAGAGGCTTTAAGCATCACTGGGCAACCAATTTTTGTCGCCACGGTGTAGGCGGCATCTGCATCAGGAACCGCGTCCGGATGTCCCGGCACCGTGTTCACACCAGCACTGTTAGCCAGCTTTTTCGATTCGATTTTGTCGCCCATGACTTCAATGGCGCGAATCCCTGGACCAATAAAAATAATTCCTTCGTCGCTTAGACGTTTGGCAAAGTCAGCGTTCTCTGATAAAAACCCGAATCCTGGATGCACAGCTTGTGCGCCCGTGGCTTTAACCGCATCAACTATGGCGTCCATGCGTAAGTAACTTTCACTGGAGGCACTTCCACCAATGTGTACAGCTTCATCTGCCATCAGTACATGCAACGACAATTCGTCAGCATCGGAGTAAACAGCCACTGTTTTGATGCCACGTTCTTTGGCGGTTCTGATAACCCGGCACGCAATTTCTCCGCGATTGGCAATCAGAATTTTGTCGATTTTTTTGGTCATGATTGTTCAACAATGGAATCAATAAGTAGAGTTGCTATTAAAGTACTTAGCATTTGCGGTTGTGTAACTGCAATCACAGTGGAATGTTGTCGTGTTTTTTCCAAGGATTCTCCAGGGTTTTACTGCGCAACATTGCCAAGTCCATGCTTAAGTGAGCACGTGTTGTGTGTGGGTCTATAACGTCATCGATAAAGCCTAAGCTGCCTGCTACAAACGGATTGGCAAATTTTTCACGATACTCTTCGGTACGTTGTTCAATTTTTTCCGGGTCATCTTTGTCCGCACGGAAGATAATTTCTACCGCGCCTTTGGGGCCCATAACAGCAATTTCGGCTGAAGGCCAGGCGTAGTTAACATCACCGCGCAGGTGCTTGGATGCCATAACGTCATATGCACCGCCATACGCTTTACGCGTAATAACAGTAATTTTGGGGACGGTAGCTTCGCCATAGGCAAACAATAACTTTGCACCGTGCTTAATGATGCCTCCGTACTCTTGTGCAGTACCTGGTAGAAAGCCGGGTACGTCTACAAAGGTCACTAGTGGAATAGAAAACGCATCGCAAAAACGCACAAAGCGCGCAGCTTTTCGACTGGCATTTATATCCAGGCATCCAGCCAGCACCATGGGTTGGTTAGCAACAAAGCCTACCGTTTCGCCGTTGATGCGGCCAAGCCCAATAATAATGTTGCCAGCGAAATCGGCTTGCAGTTCGAAAAAGTCCTGCTCATCACACACGGCACGAATCAATTCATTGATGTCGTACGGTAGGTTCGGGTTTGCCGGCACCAATGTATCGAGCGCTGGGCAAAGTCTGTCGCTTGCATCTGAGGTTGATAAGTTCGGTACAGCTTCACGATTGTTTTGCGGCATAAAAGACATAAACCGACGCACTTGTTCCAGCGTTTCAATGTCGTTGTCAAAAGCGCAATCGGCCACACTGCTTTTGCTGGTGTGTGTGCCTGCGCCGCCAAGCTCTTCTTGTGTGACTGTTTCGTGCGTGACGGTTTTAACCACGTCGGGGCCAGTGACAAACATGTACGATGAATCACGCACCATAAAAATAAAGTCAGTCATGGCAGGGGAGTACACAGCACCACCGGCACATGGCCCCATGATTAGTGATATTTGTGGCACAACACCAGAAGCCATTACGTTTTTCTGAAACACATCTGCGTAGCCACCTAGAGAGGCCACACCTTCTTGTATGCGCGCGCCACCGGAATCGTTGATGCCGATAATCGGTGCACCAACGCGCATGCTGTGGTCCATGACTTTGCCAATTTTTTTCGCGTGTGCAGCAGAAAGTGAACCACCCAGCACAGTAAAGTCTTGACTAAATGCAAAGGTGAGGCGCCCGTTTATTTGGCCGTAACCGATTACAACACCATCGCCTGGTATGCGATTGTCTTGCATGTCAAAGTCAGTACAGTCATGCTCAACAAACATGTCCCATTCACGAAACGTGTCTTTGTCGAACAAGACGCTCAAGCGTTCGCGTGCCGTCAGTTTGCCCTTCGCGTGTTGCGCATCAACTCGTCGATGACCACCACCGGCTAATGCGGCCGCACGTTTTTCAGCTAATCGTGTCGTAACGTTGCTCATGTCTTGTCGGCATAACCCAGTTGTTGTAGTGCATCGGTAACGGCATCAAGGGCCGTTGGGTCTTCAATGGTTGCGGGTGTTTTCCAGTCTGCAGAATCTGCAATGGAACGCATGGTTGCACGCAGTATTTTCCCGGACCGTGTTTTGGGTAACTTGGCGACCACAGCAACCGATTTAAACGCTGCCACAGGTCCTATGTGTTCGCGAACCCGTTTGACCAACTCTGCACTGATGTCATCGTTAGAGCGATCACATCCGTCATTGAGAATGACAAGGCCAACAGGCAACTGACCTTTTAAATCATCAGCCGCGCCTAACACCGCACATTCGGCAACGTCCGGGTGTCCGGCCAGCACTTCTTCTATTGCACCGGTTGATAATCTGTGTCCGGCAACATTGATCACGTCATCAGTTCGCGCCATAACAAACACATAGCCGTTTTCATCAACGTAGCCTGCGTCCCCGGTTTCGTAATAGCCTTTGAACGTATTGAAATAAGCGCTCTCGTAACGCTCTGGTGCACCCCATAAAGTGGTGAACGTGCCTGGCGGCAGTGGTAGCTTAACCACCAAAGCGCCAATATCACCGGTGGCCACTGGATTGCCTTGCTCATCGAGTACGTCCAAGTCATAGCCAGGAACCGGTACAGAGGGTGAGCCTGTTACGACGGGTAATTTTTCTATGCCAAGGCAGTTAGCACAAATAGACCAACCGGTTTCGGTTTGCCACCAATGATCAATAACATCAACGCCAAGTTTGTCTTGTGCCCAAGTCAGTGTGTCTGGGTCACATCGTTCACCGGCAAGAAACAAGGTTTGAAGTTGACTCATGTCGTACTTTTTTAAAAAATCGCCATTAGGGTCAACTTTTTTTATTGCACGAAACGCTGTGGGTGCGGTGAACAACACTTTGACGTTATGTTCACTGATTACACGCCAGAATGCGCCGGCGTCGGGTGTACCAACCGGTTTGCCTTCGTACAGCACAGTGGTACAACCATGAAACAAAGGACCGTAGATAATGTAAGAGTGGCCAACAACCCAACCGATATCCGAAGCTGCCCAGTAAACGTCACCCGGTTGCACGCCATAAATATTAGACATGCTCCATTTAAGAGTAACAACACTGCCACCGGTGTCTCGAACCACACCTTTGGGTTGACCGGTTGTGCCAGAGGTGTAAAGAATATAAAGCGGGTCGGTGCTGGTGACTGGTACGCACTTCGCTGGTATTGCTTTACTTGCAGCCTCATTCCAATCCAGATCACGACCGTCAATCAAAGGTGATTGCACTGCATCGCGCTGGAACACAATACAGCGTGGAACTTTGTGACTGGCCAGTTCGATAGCGTTGTCGAGCAAGGGTTTGTATTCAACTACACGCGCCGGTTCAATACCGCACGACGCACTGAGAATAAGCTTGGGTTCGCAATCGTCAATGCGTACCGCCAGCTCGTTTGCAGCAAAGCCACCAAATACAACAGAATGAACAGCACCTAATCGTGCACAGGCAAGCACAGCAACAAGTGCTTCAGGAATCATCGGCATATAAATTAATACACGATCGCCTTTTTCTATGCCTTCAGCTGCGATGGCTCCAGCAAACTGTGCAACAGAGTCACGTAACTCGCGGTAAGAGATTTTTCTTTGTGAGTCGGTGATGGGGCTATCGTAGATAAGTGCGATCTGGTCAGCACGGCCGTTTTCTACATGGACGTCGAGCGCGTTGTAGCAGGCATTGATTTGTCCGTCTTCAAACCATTTATTGAATGGTGAGTTATCGGTGTTAAGTGCTTTAGTTGGGAAGGTGTCCCAATGAACGTCTTTTGCAGCTTCTGTCCAGAATTCTGATGGTGACGCTTTGGCGCGTTGAAAGATTTCTTTGTATTGGCTCATTGGTTTGCTCTTATGCCAGCTCGGCCGCACTTTAAGCGCGGCCGAGGTTCAGACGACGATAGCAAACATTATATATAGAGCCGTGTTCTGCGGTGAGTTTTTTGTGTCTCGTCAGCTCAATGCTTATTATTTACAAGTCGCATCGTTGCGTTTGTTGCGCCGAAACCATGCGGCAGCAGCCACCAACAACAATAGTGCTGGGTGAAACAGACCTGCGTACTCGGTCACAACCACATCGGCTGATGATGTTTCCTGATCGTGATCGTGGTCATCATAGTTATCGTAGTCCAAATCGGATGATTCCAATGGCAACAGGCTCAGGTTACTAAAACCACGTGAATTTGCTGTGTCGAGCAATTTATCCGACCAGGCATCATGAATATCGATAATGACGTTATAGTCGTCAGTTGGGAAGCTGTTTCGTAGCTCGGTATCGACTCTATACTCATCACCAAGGGTGCTGCCGTACACTGAAAAACGGCCAGTGGTGTGCAGCAGAATCGTAGGTGCGTCCTGCGGCTCCAGATAAATGCTGGCATACACTTCGGTGTCGCCGTATTCACTGTCAACGTCGATGGTCAGGCTAAAACCTGCATGATAGCCATCGCCATCATTATCATTGAACAATAAAGTGCCGATGTCGCTAATCCACACTTGTGAGCGCTCTTGCGATTGATGGTGAAAAGAACCAGACAGATCGTTGCGAAAAGCGCGGGTCTGCGCACTCCAGTCTTCGACTGAAAGGGCGTAACCTTCGGAGAAGGCTGCTGTTGTGTTCTCAGATGTGATGCGAACCTGGGTGTCGGCAAAAGCTATTTGAGTGCTAAGGCTCAAGACTGCAATCGTGCCAAGGCTCAAACGTAAGGAATGGCTTAGAAACAGGTCAAAGCGGTTTTTTTGTACTGTATTGGTATCGTTATTCATTTTTGCGTCCTCGTGTGTATTACGATGACTGCAGTCTAAATACGGGTCACTGAACGGAGCCTGAACCACCTGAGCTTAATCTGTGACGGGTTTATGACTTGCAAAAAATTTCTACCTTTTAGCTAAGCGATTGATGTGAAAAGCAAACTTTACATTTCTGCATTGACACAACGCGTACAGAAAGCGCACAATTGTCAAGTTGTTTCACTAAAATTCGGTTGACTAGTTACACTACGTTACGTTGCAGACCTACAAGTAAGGCGACGCTCAGTTATTCGAAACTGACTTACAGCGTGCATTTCGGCTTATTTTGTTTGTTCGTCCAGAGACAGCGGCCGTTTGCTGACGAGTCTGTTAACAAGTTCCGCTCACATATAACGCTTACAAAGAAGAAGGATAAAATAAAATGGCGAAAGGGCAATCACTGCAAGAACCCTTTTTAAATGCATTGCGCAAAGAAAGGGTACCCGTGTCTATCTACCTTGTAAACGGAATCAAGCTTCAAGGTCAGATAGAATCTTTCGACCAATTTGTCGTGTTGCTCAAAAATACCGTGAATCAAATGGTTTACAAGCACGCTATATCCACAGTGGTCCCAAGTCGACCAGTAAAAATCGCAATTCCGGGTGAGGAAGAAGCTGCAGGTGCCGAAAAAGTTACTTAGGCCACGCACACCGCGTCGCGCAGACGAAGTCGTCAAGACGGGGTCTATTCAGTTTTTAACGGCATTGGCCAATCTAGATTGCCGGGTGTTTCACCCAGGAGTTGTATACCCCATTGTTTGACAGACCCGATTTTGGAGACAGCGCGCTCCTGGTCCATATTGATATCCAGCACGGATCGCACAAAAATGAACTTCCTGTCGATGTGCAGGCCTCGCGAGACGAGTTTGTCGAATTAGCGAATTCGGCCGGTTTACAAGTAGCTGATCTGTTGGTCGGCTCGCGTAATCGGCCCGATTCCCGACATTTCATAGGCAAGGGCAAGCTCGAGGAATTACGTTTTCTACTCGAACAACACGAGGTCGATGTTGTGTTGTTTGGTCAACGACTCTCACCGAGTCAGGAACGAAACCTCGAATCCGAACTCAAAGTCAGGGTGCTCGACAGGGCGGCTCTGATTCTGGATATATTTGCGCAGCGTGCACGAACCTTTGAAGGTAAATTACAAGTAGAGCTCGCGCAATTGACCCATCTGTCGACTCGACTGGTTCGTGGCTGGACTCACCTGGAACGCCAAAAAGGTGGTATCGGCCTGCGAGGACCGGGTGAGATGCAGCTCGAAACTGACCGTCGCTTGCTCAACGAGCGGGTCAAAATGTTAAAGCAACGGCTCTCCAAGGTGCGCAAGCAAAGAGAGCAGGGCCGAAGCCAACGTACTAAATCGGGTATTGCAACGGTCGCGCTGGTTGGTTACACCAACGCTGGCAAGTCAACCTTGTTTAATCGCTTAACCATGGAAAAGGTTTATGCAGCCGATCAACTGTTCGCTACACTTGATCCAACGCTGAGACGCCTTACATTAGCAGGTGGCACAAGCGCGGTACTGGCGGATACGGTCGGGTTTATTTCTGATTTGCCTCACCAGTTAGTCGATGCGTTTCTGTCTACATTGACAGAAACCAGAGAAGCGCAATTGCTATTGCACGTTATCGATGTCAGCGATGATTTGAAAGATCAGCGTATTGCGGACGTTGACGAGGTATTGGGTAGTATTGGAGCCGATGCCGTACCACAACTGATTGTTTATAACAAGATTGATCGAACCAGCTTCGAGCCACGTATTGATCGTACAGACACCGGAGAACCAAAAGCTGTGTGGGTGTCTGCTGTCAGTGGTGATGGGATCGAGCTATTACTCGACGCCATCACACAAAGGGTAGCAAAACAGCGCACCATTGGCTGGTTAACGCTGATGCCTTCTCAGGGTAAGATTAGGGCGCAGCTCTTTAATGCCAGTGCGGTACTCGAAGAACGTACCGAAAATGATGGAAGTTCGCTGTTACACATAGACATGGATGCTATCGACTTTGCGAAAATGGAAAGTGAGCATGAGATTTCAGACCAATTTACGCCAGATTCGCCTAAACTTGCGGCTTCTGGACGGGCATAACTTAACCGGCCGTCTTTTTTCGGCACGTCTTTTATTCGGCATTGGAGCAATAACCTATGGCTTGGAATGAGCCAGGTGGAAACGATAACGACCCGTGGGGTAACCGGAATAAACCCGGTGGTGGCAACAATAATGGTGGGCCACCTGATCTCGATGAAGTTTTCAAAAACCTGAAAAAGCGATTCAACAGTATGTTCGGGGGCCAGGGAGGCTCCGGCAATAGCGGTAATTCTGGTGGCTCGCGTGGTGGTATTCCCGGTGGCAAAATCGGTGGCTATGGCTTGATGGCTCTGGCCGTAATTGGCCTGCTGCTGTGGATAGCCTCAGGAATCTATATCGTTGAACCTGCCCAGGCGGGTGTTGTAACACGGTTTGGTGCACACACTAAAACCACCAACCCCGGCATTCACTGGCACATGCCATGGCCTGTCGAAAATGTTGAGCGAGTGGATGTTGAGCAGATTCGTAGTTCGAAAATGAATCAGCAAATCACACTGACTCAAGATGAGAATCTGGTCAAAATCACCTTGTCTGTTCAGTACATTATAAAAAGTGCTGAAGATTACCTGTTTAACGTTAGACGCCCCGATTTGACATTGGAGAAAGTAGTAGAAAGCGCGGTACGCGGCGCGATCGGCCAGGCGAACATGGAAGCTATTCTGACCACTGCAGCAATAGTTGAACCCGAAGGTGGTGATGACGCCGACGCTTCATCGGAACCCGCCGAGGTGGTTGATGCAGATGCTCTGCAGAGCACGGTGTTAGTGACTGCGCAACAAATACTTGATGACTATGAAACTGGATTGACCATTACAGCGGTCAGTTTAGAAGAAGCCCAGCCACCTGATGAAGTACAAGCGGCTTTCTCTGATGCGATCAAAGCGCGAGAAGATAAAGAGCGAATCATCTCGCAGGCAGAAGCCTACCAAAACGAAATTCTGCCAATTGCACGTGGTGATGCAGAGCGTATTATTCAGGAAGCAGAAGGTTATAAAACACGTGTTGAACAATCGGCATTGGGTGAATCGCAGCGCTTTTTGTCTTTGTTAGCAGAGTATGAAAAAGCCCCGGAAGTCACGCGTGAGCGTCTTTACATTGAGGCCATGGAAAGCGTTTTGACTAATACCAGTAAAGTGCTCGTCGATTCGAACGAGGGCAATAGCCTGATGTACTTGCCAATTGATAAGTTGATCAATCAAGGTGGCGGAAACAATCAGGGTATTTCCGGGTCTGCGCGAACCAATGTGTTGGACAGCAACACATCCGATGCGCCGCGCTTTAGTAATACGCCGCTTGATGAAACTGAGTTGAATCGCGATTCAACGCGCACACGTACCAGAGGAGCAATACGATGAGCCGTATATTAAATCCGTTTTTCATTGCGTTTGTTGCTTTATTGCTGCTCATTGCTTCTGCGTTTGTGTTTACGGTAAACGAGCGGGAACTGGCAATCAAAGTTTGGCTGGGTGAAATAACCGACGACGAACTGCAACCGGGCTTGCACACCAAAGTACCGGTACTGCATCGCATTCATAAGTTTGATGGTCGAATTCTTACCCTTGATGTGCCACCAGAGAGAATGCTGACACGCGAAAACAAAAACGTCATCGTCGACTTTTTCGTTAAGTGGCGAATCGTTGATGCCAACACGTTCTATAAACGTATTGGTACGGTTGAATCGCGCGCCGATAGCCGGATAACGCAGTTGGGTAATAACGAAGTTCGAAACGCCATAAAAAGTCGTACCATTCGCCAGGTAGTATCAACGGCCCGCTCAACGTTGATGGGAGAGGTTGGTAGCAAGCTCGACGAGCAAGCCAGTGGCCTTGGTATAGAGATAGTCGATGTGCGTATAAAAAAGGTTGAGTTGCCCGAAGACGTACGTGAATCGGTTTACAGCAGAATGGAGCAAGAGCGTGCAAAAATCGCCCGCGAAATCCGATCTGAAGGTGAAGAGAGCTCCAAGAAAATTCGCGCAACCGCTAATCGTGTGCGCGAAGAGACTTTGGCAGGCGCTTATGCTACAGCGGAAACCACACGCGGTACCGGTGATGGTGAATCAGCGCGTATCTATGCCGAGGCCTATACCGAGAACCCTGAGTTCTACAGCTTGTATCGGAGTCTGAGTGCCTACCGCCAGGCCTTCAGTGGTGACAATAACGTGCTGATGCTAAAGCCTGATTCGGAGTTTTTCCGATACTTCAATGGGCCCTCTGCGGCCAAATAGGGCGCTCCTAGCTGATCATAGCGACCCTGAAACGAGCAGTTCCGTGGCGGAACTGCTCGTAATCCTCCCCAAGTAGTGCTTATCGTGATCATGTCCAGTATGATTGAGGCCGTTTGTCTACTGACCTGTTGCGATAAAGACTGGTGAATCAACTTTCCTCAGACCGATGGCAGCTCCCTGACGGCGTCGATGAGCTCTTGCCCGATGCTGCCTGGCAGGTGGAGTCGCTGCGAAAAAAAATCATTGAGCGATGCCAAAGCTGGGGTTTCGAACTGGTTATGCCGCCCATGATTGAGTACCTGGATAGCCTGCTAACGGGCACTGGCGAAACCATGGACCTTCAGACATTTAAACTGGTTGACCAGCAAAACGGTCGCGCCCTGGGCATTCGGGCTGACATGACACCGCAAGTAGCGCGAATGGATGCTCACTCACTGCGCAGTGATGGACCCAATCGATTGTTTTATACCGGTAGCGTTTTGCGTACACGAACAGATGGGTTTGGTGGCAGCCGCAGTCCGTTGCAATTTGGAGCCGAATTGTTTGGCCACAGTGGTCCGCATAGTGATATCGAAGTCATCCGCCTGATGCTGGGTACGCTCAGCGAAGCGGGTATACGCGACTCAGCGCTAACGCTTGATTTGGGTCATGTCGGTGTGTATCGCGGTTTGGTTGCGACCTTGGGTTTAAGTGAAGATGCCGCCAGCGAATTATTCCAAAGCGTTCAGCGTGGATCGTTTCCTGATGTGAGTGCCTTGCTTGTTGATGTGCCGGCGGCACAAACTACTGGCGCGGGCAGGATGCTGGGTAAGTTGATGCAACTGCGCGGCAATCAGAATATGTTGGTTGATGCACGAGATGCCCTTGCTGATGCCTCTTTAGAGGTAAAAGATGCACTGGATGAATTACAGGCGGTTATTGATGGCGTGCTGAGCACCCATCCCGATATTACGATCAATGTCGATTTAGCTGAATTGCGCGGTTACAGTTATCACACCGGTGTCCTGTTTGCTGCTTATACCGATAACGGTGACGAACTTGCACGAGGCGGGCGATACGATGATGTGGGTGCGGCGTTCGGGCGACCTCGTCCCGCTACTGGTTTTAGTGGGGACTTAAAAAAGTTGGCCGATAGAATGACTCCGGTCGATCGAGGCCAGGAGGCTATTTATGTCTCGGCCGATAACGTCAACGATGCCTGGAGCGAAATCGTTCGGCTGCGTGAAAGTGGCGAACGGGTCCAAACAGAGCTGGCCGGTATAGAGCGCTCATTGCAGGCGGGTGTCTGCAATCGTGAACTTATCTTCAGTGATGGTCAGTGGCAACTGACCCCGCTTACCTAATTTCCAACTGGCCGTTAAAAACTACTCTAGGGTGACGAATTCTCATGGCAAATAGTGTTTTGGTGCTCGGTCTCCAATGGGGAGACGAGGGCAAAGGCAAAATCGTTGACTTGCTAACAGAGCAAGCCTCATTGGTGGTGCGCTTTCAAGGTGGACACAATGCGGGTCATACGCTTGTTATTGGTGATGAGACAACCGTGTTGCACTTGGTGCCCAGTGGTGTTTTGCGTGATGGGGTTGTGTGTGTTATCGGTAATGGAGTGGTTTTGTCTCCAGATGCACTAGAAGAAGAAATTGCCATGCTTGAAAAGCGCGGCATTCCGGTTGGGCAAAGACTACGAATCAGTGGTGCTTGTCCGTTAATACTGCCGTTGCACAGCGCCTTGGATCAAGCGCGTGAAAAAGCGGCTGGTAAAGATGCTATTGGCACAACGGGGCGCGGTATTGGGCCTGCCTATCAGGACAAAGTAGCGCGAAGAGCATTACGCGTACAAGACCTGTTTGACCTTGTACGTTACGATGAAAAGCTCACCAGCCTGTTTAATCACCATCAAGCCAATTTAGCGCGTTATGAAATTGAAACAGATAACCTGGAAACCTTGAAAAAACGTGCCCGTGATTATGCAGAGCTGTTAAAGCCTTTTGTCACTGATGTGCCGGGGCTCCTTGACGAACATCGGCGTGCCGGCAATCGTATTCTGTTTGAGGGTGCGCAAGGTACTTTGCTGGATGTTGATCACGGTACCTATCCATACGTTACTTCTTCTAATACGGTATCCGGAGCTGCTTGTAGCGGTTCAGGTTGCGGACCCAATGCCATTGATTACGTGTTAGGGATCGTTAAAGCGTATACCACCCGTGTTGGTGAAGGCCCTTTTACAACAGAACTATTTGATAACGTAGGTGCTGAGCTGGCAAAGCGTGGTCACGAATTCGGTGCAACGACGGGACGTCCACGTCGCTGTGGCTGGTTTGATGCGGTGGGTGTCAGGCGTGCGTGTTTGCTCAACGGTGTTACCGGTATGTGCTTAACCAAACTTGATGTTATGGACACATTGGAGACTGTCAAAATTTGCACCGCCTACGAACTTGATGGACAAATGCTCGATCATCCACCGATAGGTGCTGATGAACTGTCACGCTGTAAACCTGTATACGAAGAAATGCCGGGCTGGCAGTCCAGAACGGAAGGTGCAACAACAGTAGAGGAGCTGCCGGCAGCCGCGATTGCCTACGTTAAGCGATTGGAAGAGTTGGTTGGCCTGCCTGCACACATTGTGTCAACCGGGCCGGAAAGAAACCAGAACGTTATCAGCGTTCATCCTTTCGCCTGAGCATGAGCGTAGTCATGGAAAGGTCACCGCAATTGGTTATTTTTGATTGTGATGGCGTGCTGGTTGATTCTGAACGTATATTTAATCTTGTATTGCGTGATGACTTAGCCACACGCGGTTTGGATTTACAGCTTAAAGATTGCATGGCTTTATTCGTTGGTGGCTCCATGGAGGCAGTTGTTGCGAATGTGCAGGCTAAAGGCGTGGTATTGCCAGCAGACTGGGTTGATAACATCTATGCGAAGGTTCTTGCAAAATTAAACGAAGGCGTTGACCCCATACCCGGTATTCACGCTTTACTGATGCATTTACAAAGCATCAATATACCGTTTTGCGTGGCCTCCAATGGCCCTGTCCATAAAATGAACCTGACACTGGGTCAAACGAACTTGCTGCCGTTTTTTGAAGGTGCCATATTTTCAGCCTACGAAATCCAAAGCTGGAAACCTGACCCAACCTTGTTCCTGACCGCCGCCAAACACTTTGGCATAGCCCCTGATAATTGCGTGGTCATAGAAGACAGTATCAACGGTGTGACAGGCGCCATCAATGCAAAGATGCCCTGCCTGGCCTACACCCCCGAAGCCCCTAACCCAGCGTTCGAAAAATTAGGCTTAACCTCGTTTGATCATATGGACAAAGTGATTGGGTTGTTGCGTTTGTAGGGTTTTTTCGGTACATTCGCCCTCCTTACCGGTTTTCCAGAAGTACACGACCTTTGCCGAGGTGGCGGAATTGGTAGACGCGCTAGCTTCAGGTGCTAGTGAGCTTATGCTCGTGGAGGTTCAAGTCCTCTTCTCGGCACCAACTCCACAGAGTAGTGATCGTACCTTTGAACTGCAATGCGCGTTATCTTCTCATTCTGCACCAACTCTGAGAAAAGTGATTTAGCGCAACTGTTCCATACGCTGTAAACTTCGCATCATGAGTAAACCTAAACGTAAAAAGAATAAAAATTCCGGTGACCCGCATCTGGCCAGAGAGCAGGCCAAGTACGGAGAGCCAATTGCCAGTCGAGAGTTCATTCTCACGTTACTGCGCGACGAGAAAGCACCTCTTAAATTTAACGCCCTGGCGCAAAAGCTTGGCCTTGGCGACGACCCCAAAGGGATTGATGCCCTGAGCCGGCGCGTGCGAGCCATGCTGCGCGATGGCCAGCTTATCGAGAATCGCAAACAAGGATTTGTTCCTGTGGATGCTGACTCTTTGATTGCAGGGCGTATCAGTGCGCATCCTGATGGCTTTGGCTTTTTAGTACCAGAGAAAAACGATGGCAAAGGAGATGTTTATCTCAATGGCAAGCAAATGCGATTGGTGCTGCACGGTGATCGCGTTGTAGTTTGTTTGAGTGGTGTCGATCGTCGAGGGCGACGTGAGGGTCGCATTGTTGATGTGATGGAGCGCGCCAATAAATCGGTTGTTGGCAGGTTCCTGGAAGAAAAGGGTGTGATTGTTATTGCGCCTGACAACAAGCGCATTCATCAGGATCTCATGATTCCGGAGACTGCACGAGGCACCGCTGTGCATGGTGACATTGTGGTGGCTGAAATTGTAGAGCAGCCCGACAAGCATAACCCGCCAGTGGGTAGAGTGTTAGAGGTACTGGGCAAACACATGGAAGCAGGCATGGAAATCGATATGTCGCTGCGCAGTCACGACATCCCGTTTGAATGGCCGCAAGAAGTGCTCGATCAAGCAAATGGTTACGTAACCGAGGTTCAAGATAAAGACAAGATGGGGCGTAAGGATGTAACGCGCTTACCTTTAGTGACCATCGATGGCGCCGATGCGCGTGATTTTGATGATGCCGTGTATTGTGAAAAAACATCTTCCGGCTGGCGCTTGTTGGTCGCAATTGCCGATGTTGCTCACTACGTTGGTTTTGATACACCGCTGGATAAAGAAGCTGAAAGTCGCGGTACGTCTGTGTACTTTCCTGGTCGTGTGGTACCCATGTTGCCAGAGGTGTTGTCTAACGGACTATGTTCTATAAATCCTGAAGTCGAAAGGCTGTGCATGCTATGTGAAATGACCCTGGATGAAACCGGCGGCATAAAGCGTGCGCGTTTTTATAACGGGGTGATGTTGTCTCACGCTCGTCTTACTTATTCACAAGTTAACGAGATACTCACCAAGCCACAAAGTACCCTGCATGATACTTACGCTGAAGTGGTACCGCACTTACAGTCATTGCATGAGCTCTACGGTATTCTCTCAGCAAGTCGAAGCACTCGTGGGGTCATAGAATTTGCGTCTACTGAAACCCGCATATTGTTCGACGACGATAAAAAGATCAGCGAGATCGTCCCTGTTGTACGCAACGATGCGCATAAGTTAATTGAAGAGTGCATGATTCTGGCTAATGTGGCTGCTGCCGGTTTTCTGGAACAGCATAGCGTGCCTGCCTTATACCGCGTGCACCACGGGCCCAAGTCAGACAAGCTTGAAGATCTGCGAGCGTTTTTGTCTTTGCGTGGATTAAAGCTGGGTGGAGGTGATCAGCCTACCGCGCTTGATTATGCTGTGTTAAGCAATTTAATAGAAGATCGTGCAGACAAAACGGTGATCTCAACAGTGATGTTGCGATCAATGCAACAAGCAGTCTATCAGCCTAAAAACGAAGGGCACTTTGGATTGGCATTGTCGCAGTACGCCCATTTTACATCCCCGATAAGGCGCTACCCGGATTTGCTTGTGCACAGAGCGATCAAGCACGTGCTGAAGCGCGACAGCATCATCAACTATCGTTATTCGAAAGAACACATGAATGCCTTGGGTGAAAGCTGTTCTACCACCGAGCGACGAGCTGAAGAAGCCACGCGTGATGTGGTGAGCTGGCTCAAATGCGAATATATGCAGGACCATATTGGCAGTGAATATCCAGGCGTCATTACCGCGGTAACCTCGTTCGGGTTGTTTATAGAACTCTCAGATATTCATGTAGAGGGGTTGCTGCACGTAACCAATTTGTCGCATGACTACTATCGCTTTGAACAAGCTGCTCAAGCCATGGTAGGGGAGCGAACGGGCAAGCAGTATCGTCTGGGTGATTCCATTGATGTGCGGGTCGATGCCGTTAATCTGGAAGATCGCAAGATAGATTTTGCGGAAATTGGAGTAGACAGCAAGAAATCTGGTAAGCCAAAGAAACACAAGTCGAAACAGTCAAGAGAGGACAGGCCATCGTACGCAAAACCTGCGGTCGATAAGCGCAAACCGTCCAGGAAAGAGCAAAAAGCCAAGCAGAAAAAGCGTAAAAAAGACGAGTGGGACGGTTGGGAGAAGAAGCAGGGGCTTGCGGAAAACCCTGCTGCGTCGAACACCGAGAAGAAGAAACCCGCTACTAAGAAAAAGGTTGCGGCCAAGAAAGGCACTGCAAGGAAACAGGCCGCTGAAGTAACAGCTAAAAAATCGGCTGCTAAAAAGAGTGCAGCCAAGGCTGCTACCAAGAAGAATACAGTTGCGAAGAACAGTACTACAAAGACTGGTACGTCAAAGAAAAGTACATCAAAGACTGGTACGGCAAAGAAAAGCACCAAGAAGGTGGTAGCCAAAAAGTCAGCATCCAAGTTAACTGCGAAGAAAAAGGCCAGATCAAAGGCCAATGCGAAAGTTACTTCTAAAACTAATTCGAAAAAGACCGCTTCAAAAAAATCGGCAAAGAAAATAGCGACTAAAAAGACAGCTTCTAAAGTATCTGGGAAGAAAAAGTCGAGTAAGAAAAAAGTAGTAGCGAAGAAAAGCGCTGCTAAACTCACAGCAAAAAAATCGGTTGCCAAGAAGAGCGCCGCTAAAAAGGTTTCGTCAAAGAAGACGTCCAAGAAAGCTTCCAAGAAAAAAAGCGCTAAAAAGAAATCAACCGGCGGGCGCGGTTAGTATGAATGAAGAGGCGGTTATCTTGCTCAATCACGTCGTGTGCTGATTCAGTTTCATGTCAGACATCACTTATGTGGGAGGCATGCACGCGGTCAAGGCCTTGTTAAAGGCTAACGCTTCAGACACCCGTGCTTTGATGATTCAGAAAGGCCGGCGAGACTCACGTATTCGCTCAATTGTCTCGTTAGCCCAAAAGGCAGGTATCACGGTGCGCGAGGTTTCAAGACACGAGCTTGATCAATACGCTGGTGCTATCGAGCATCAGGGGGTATTGGCTGAATTTTTGGGTGAACCGGTTGGCAACGAGCAAGGTTTGTTTGAACATCTGGACGCAGCCTCGCAACCATTGTTGGTGCTGGTCCTCGATGGGTTGCAAGACCCTCATAACCTGGGAGCCTGTTTACGCAGCTCCGATGCCGCTGGTGTTGACGCAGTTGTGGTGCCAACCGACAATAGCGTCGGGATAACACCTGTGGTACGAAAGGTTGCCTCTGGTGCTGCCGAAACCATGCCCGTTTTCCAGGTAACCAATCTGCAGCGAGTGATAAAGAAGCTCCAAGACGCGGGAATCTGGGTTTATGGGGCGGCTGGAGAGGTGGATACCCCTATCTATGACCTTGATTTAACAGGTTCTGTGGCGTTGATTATGGGTTCTGAGGGATCGGGGCTGCGGCGCTTGACCAAGGAGGCCTGCGACGGCCTTTTCACCATTCCTATGCACGGCAGTGTCTCCAGTTTGAATGTGTCAGTTGCTGCAGGTGTCAGTCTTTTTGAAGTTTGTCGCCAGCGACGCTAGGGCATGTCGTTTATCCATCCGGTAGTGTCCTAATAAACTCAGTGCAGGGGTTGACGGAATCGGAACCCACTCGCAGCCGCATCATGGGTTTTGCATTTTCCTAGATAGGATGGGCCGTGGTAGGTGGTGGTTATTGGAAAGCTGCCAGTCGCTGATTAGATAACATGCATTATAATGCGAGCTGGTTCACAAATTGATTGCTAATACTTACTGGTAAGGCCTTGTTGCAATGTTTAATTTGCCTTATAACGTACCGCTAACTCTCTAGAGAAATAAATATATAATTTTTATAGCAAATAGTTTTGCTATTATCTGGATACTAAATTGCTAATTCCTTCTAGCAGTCCATCTAATGTTCTTGTCATCTACTGGAGCGTTGAATGATAGATTTAAGTCCCAATATTGTATCTATGGAAGCATCAAGAAAAAAAGATATTGTTGAGCAGGCTGAGAGCTTGTCGATAACGTATTCTACGCCGCCAATTCCGGTGTTGGAAATAGCTGAGCAGAATGGCATAGATGTAGTTTTTTCAGACTTCAAAGATCACTCCAAAACTATTGCAGGTTTTGTTGATTTTAAGAGCGCTAGAATGCTTGTTAATGATGAGTTGAGCGTTCAGAAAAAAGCGTTCACTATGGCCCATGAACTCGGTCATTGGGTATTGCACAGAAGCCTCTTCGAGCAAAGCCCGGATGACTACGCAATCATGCCTAGATTTCAAAAGCCTGACCTGACAAGCCCGTTTGAAGTTGAAGCTAACCTATTTGCAGGGAGGTTGTTAGTTCCTGCGAAATTACTTGACCCTGTTAGGAAAAACCCAGTAGGCATTTTAGCCGAGATATTTATGTTATCAATTAGCGACATGGAAGCTCGCTTGCTCGATGACTAAAGAGCCGTCGGAACGTGTAGATTCAAATCTAGCACTGCCCAAAGTTGGAGATCTACTTGATTCTATAGGAGCGGACGTTCCCCAGTCGGACTCAGACCGGCGACAGTCTCTCTTCGAGCAGGAATATCATAAATCTCGCATTGAGCGAGAGTCTGAATACATTAAACTAAAAGCACTTCAAGACCATTTTGTCTTAAAGAATGAATGGTCTGGCTTTATCAAGAAAACACTGGTTTACTTGATAGGATTTCAGTCTGTTCTACTGGTTTTTGTGGGTTGGGGTTGGTTCGATTTTAAAGATTACCAATGGCTACTTCCGTCGCTCATGCTTCAAACAATGGCTCACGTTGTCGCCTTGGCAGTAATTGTCGTGAAGTCGCTCTTTGATAAAAGCGACTAAAACGCGTTGCTTTTTATTGCCGCTTCGACAGCCGCCGTCGGCGAGTTAATGGGCGTTGATTGCAGTATGCCGATGTAGTTAATTTCGTCTTCGCCATCATCGCTCCAGCCCTATCCGTACGCGACGTTTGCCTCTGAGTTGCCTTCAATATGGAAAATCTCAACATCGCCTTTCCAAACAGCTTCTGCGCCGTAAACTTAGCAAACATGCTCAGTTCCAAAATGCGTAGCACGACACTTATGGACCGCCTCAATCGCTTCGGTTAACTTTTCGATATATTCACTCATTTCTTAGCCGCAGCTTCTCCTTGTTCAACCAAATCTATAACATTCTAGAATGAAGTTGAAACACCAGCTTCCATCGCTGGGGTGCATTTGATTATCTGGCGCGATTTTACCAAGTTGTAGTAGGCAGAGTGAAGAGAAACCGCTGCTTCGAAATTCTCACGCTTCTTAGAGAAGGCGTTAGTCAATCGAGTCAGTCTCCAGCAATGCACTCGCATTGTGTGGTTCTGCTTTTCAACATAGAAAGTTGAAATCAGATCCTTATCTGGTTTTCCTGCACAACTCTTTTTTGACGTTTTCCACCTCTGGCATGGAAAATTTATGTTCAATTGAACAGTACCTTGTTATTTGGGTTTTATATACTTTGACCAGACTACCGTAATCTACTTCGCTGCCAAACTCATCTTTAATTGAGTTCTTGTAAGCCTTAAACGCATTAGAGGTTATCTGTGGACGCTTAACCAGTCGCTTTGCGAGATCGCGAATGAAGATATCGGAGTTTGCTTGCTGGTGTCGGACAATGTGCCAAGAGTGTACAAGCTTTGAATCAGCGTCTAATGCAACCCATGTCAACACATCACCCTTACCAACTAGCTTACGTTTCTTAGCTTCTTTCTCTTTAGAGCCGATAAATCCCCACAATTCGTCAACTCCAACGCCAGTAGTAGAAAGATTTATAAACAGCTCATCTTTAACTTTACGCATCCCAGTTCCAACACGAACACCTAAGCGCATAATGGTGTCACGATGAATGCCAGTCATGCGCTCAACGCCGCGATTAGAGTTGCCTTCGCAAAGCATTGCTACTGCTGTGGCTTTCTTTTCTATTAATAGTTGCTTAGGCATGACTGCTGTTCTCTCTTGCTGTGGTATTTTTGTAATACATTAAATAATTAAATGCAATAAATGTATGACAAAAAATGGCGATATTAGAGGCAGGCCTGAGTTACTAGAAAAAGCAAGACGAAGTATGGTTGTGCAGTTTAGATGCACTGAGGCAGAAAAAAGAAAATTAGACCGGCTTGCTAAACAAAGCGGACACAAATTGTCCGACTTTATTCGCGAAATCGCGTTGAGCAAATGACGCCATCAACTGCGCTTCTTTTAGATGGTATCGTTGCGAAGCTTCAAAGGGCCGACGAGCACATCCGTTACCTTGATGCCGAGATCAATCAATTTGCGGTTAGTGATTCATGCCCGTACAGAATTGAGTCGGGATTCGATGACGATCCCTTGAAGTATATTTTTAAGGGTTATAGCGCCACGCCTGTTCCTTTGCGATATTCCGTGATAGCTGGCGAGGCTGTCCATCAGCTTAGATCGTGCTTTGATCATCTCGTTCGTGTCCTGGTGGTTGCGCAAAACAATACTCCCACCCGAAGCCATCAATTCCCCGTTGCAAGGCGCAGGGAAGCATTTGTGGGTGCGTGTGATCGTGGACAAGTAAAGGGAATCAGCAAGTCCGCTTTCAAGCGTATAATTAGGTTGCAGCCGTATCGAATGGCCACGCCGAAAGCTTCGACTCTTGTCGCTATCCACGATCTCGATATCAGAGATAAACATCGCCTTCTCTTTGTTGTAGGTGGCGCTGCTAAAATAGGTTCCAAAGTTAGAATCGGGAAGCCATTCGAGACAACAAGCATGCCCAGCAGAACCACTGTGGATTTCGGTACCAGAGGGAATCATATCTTGACGAAAGAAGGCGTGAAAGTATTCTCTGTCACCATTGACGCCCCCAAACCCGATTTTACAGCAGACACAGATTTTGCCTTCAATGTATGCCTTTCCGATTTTGGAACCGGAGAGGTTGTGCCACTTGTACCCACTCTCACCAAAATGTGGGAGTTCACCAGAAGCGCTATCGAGACTTTTTCTGACGAGTGGTGAAATTTTTAGTTTAATTCGCATTTGATAGTCCTCTTTTCAAGAGTAACTGTCACAAAACCGTGTCCCTGAGCTATTTTTCAGGAATTTAGTTTTATTAGGACACTACCATCCATCCAGTTTCGTTGTCACACGCGCGCTTTTGGGTTAATATCAATCGGCTAAGCAGTGCGGCAATATTGCCATTCTCCTTGTTCTGATTTGCACACACGAGCAAAGCCAGACAAAACCCATAGGGAGCAGAAATGCGACATTACGAAATCGTGTTCCTCGTCCACCCGGACCAGAGTGAACAAGTGCCTGCCATGGTAGAACGCTACCGGGGTATTATCGAAGCAGAAGAAGGCGTGGTACATCGCCAGGAAGATTGGGGTCGTCGCCAGTTGGCCTACCCAATCAATAAAGTGTACAAAGCTCACTACACCTTGCTTAATATTGAATGCAACCAAACAGCGCTCGACGAGCTAACCAGCGCATTTAAATTTAATGACGCCGTCATCCGCCACATGGTGCTTTCCACCAGCGGACCCGTAACTGCGCCATCTCCATTGATCAAGAAAGAAGAAACCCGTGGTGACGAAGAGCGACGTGCACGAAGTGCCGATAGCGAATCGTATTCGTCTGACGATTCGAGCGCCGATTCTACAGAAGATTCAAGCGATCAGCCGGCTGACGCCAATGATGCGCCTGCAGAATCAGCTACGCCTGCCACTTAAAGAATTGGAGTTTAATTATGTCTCGTTATTTTCGTCGCCGTAAATATTGCCGTTTTACCGCTGAAGGTATCACTGAAATCGATTACAAAGATCTTGAATTGCTTAAAGGCTTTGTTACCGAAACAGGGAAAATTGTACCCAGCCGTATTACCGGTACAAAAGCGCGTTATCAGCGCCAGCTTTCTACTGCTATTAAGCGTTCAAGATATATTGCGTTGTTGCCGTACACAGATCAACACTAGGAATCGGCAACTCAGGAGTTTAAGCGAAGAAGGGCAAGTTCTTTGTTAGGTATCGCTCGAATTACTGAACGAGGCGTAGCGGCCTCTGTTTTTGTTACCGCCGCTATTGCTTTTTTGGGTGTGCTTGCGTTTGATTTAAGCGCTTTTTTTGCTCTGCTCGCATCACCTATAATTATCATGTTCAGTGCTGCGGCCTTAGCCTTTGTGTTGCTAAGGCATCAGGAAAATGCAGCACTGACAACAGCGATGGCGGCTGGAGTATTGGTTGTCATTGCAGCTGTGTTAACTACCGGGTCTTATCTGCCCATATTGTTGAGTACTGGTTTTATTTGGCTTAGCACGTTATTGGTAGCAGCCGTGCTTCGCTCAACGGTTAGTTTAAAGTTAGCTGTTTTGTGTGTGGTACCGGTAACGGTGGTAGCGGGAGTTTTGGCTGCAATGTATAAGCCTGAATTGATGCACTTCTGGCAGTCCGAGATGACCAAAGTACTTGAAACGTTAAGTGCAGCAGAACGCCAAGAGCTGACTGCACAAAACTTTGAGCAGATGCGTGAGTATTTTCTCAACCAGGTTGGGTCATTGCTGGTTACCTGGACGTTTTTTATGGTGCTCGGCGCGGTGTTTATCGCCAGGCACTGGCAAGCGCAGTTGTTCAATGTGGGTGGCTTTCAACAGGAGTTTCACACATTGCGTTTGGGCAAGGAGGCAGTGATTGTGTTTGCCATCGCGATTGTGCTTGGGCAAGTTATTGCCGGGGCATTTTTCCAATCAGTCGCTCTGGCAATGCTGTTAGTTTTTTTTGTACAAGGCTTGTCTGTGTTGCATTGTCTAACCAAGCAACGCGGTTTGAGCAAGGGTTGGTTGACCGGAACATACATCATGCTGATGTGGCCACCAACAATGGTTTTACTCAGCGTGCTGGGAATGGTTGATAACTTTTTCCAGCTGCGCAAAATTTGAATTTGTATCGGGGATACACATGCAGGTCATACTTTTAGAAAAAATCGACAACGTAGGCGCTCTGGGCGACCTTGTTGATGTTAAATCTGGTTTTGCCCGTAATTTTCTGTTGCCGCAAGGCAAAGCGGAAATGGCGACTAAAACCAATATCGAAGCATTTCAGGAACGTCGTGCAGAACTGGAAAAGGTTCAGGCTCAGGCGCTTGCGGCAGCTCACACTCGTGCAGCGAAGCTCGAAGCCCTTGTGGTCACTGTCACTTCACGTAGTGGTACCGAAGGCAAACTGTTTGGTTCTGTTGGTACTGAAGAGATTCGAGTCGCTATAGCCGAATCGGGTACCGAAGTTGAGAAAAAAGAAATTCGTATGCCCGATGGCCCATTGCGAAATGTGGGTGAGCATCCAATTACTTTGCATTTGCATGCAGACGTCGATGTCCAAATCACGGTTAACGTGATAGGTGAAGAGGCCGAATAGTACTCTTGCGCAAACACTTACGTCGAACTGGCTGGCTATAATTGTTTATAAAGTTATCAGCCCGAGCGTAAGTGTTTGTATAGAACATTTGTGTCGAACTCATGAGTTTTGTCTTGGCAGCTGTTACAGTGTTCGGCCGACGATTCAAAGCAGTGAGGCTCACTAATGGCGTTTACCCCCGACGACTATGCCGTTGACGACTTTGCCGTTGAGTTTGAGTCAACCGCTGAGCTAGCACAGCAACTCAGCGCGGCGCGTATGCCGCCTCATTCCATTGAAGCCGAGCAGGCCGTGCTTGGGTGTTTGCTGCTTAACGCAGAAGCCTTCGATAAAATCTCTGAAACCGTTACCGAAAAAGACTTCTATCAGTACAACCATCGTCTGATTTTCAGGGCGGTGAATTCCCTGATCAGTGATAACTTATCACCCGATGTTGTGACGGTCGCCGGACAGTTGCAAACCATGGGCTTGCTGGAAGAAGCCAATGGCATCCATTACATCGGTGCTATCGCCCAGGAAACCCCCAGTGTCGCCAATATAAAAGCTTATGCAGATATCGTTCGTGAACGCTCTGTGCTACGTCAGCTGATTGGGGTCGCAAACGACATTGCCGACAGTGCGTTTGATAATAATGGTCAAAGCACCAAAGACTTGCTCGACCAGGCTGAATCAAAAGTATTTGCCATTGCAGACCAAACCAGCCGAAGTGGTGGTGGTGGCTTTATTAACATTAAGAATGTTTTGTCCACTGCTATTGAACGTATTAATTTGTTGTACGAATCCGATGCCTTAATCACAGGCTTATCAACCGGGTTTAACGATCTCGATGAAAAAACCAGCGGCCTGCAAAGTTCAGATCTTATTATCGTGGCTGGTCGACCTTCCATGGGTAAAACCACGTTTGCGATGAATCTGGCCGAACATGTCGCACTAACCGCCGATGCGCCGGTAGCTGTTTTTAGTATGGAGATGCCCGCCGAGCAATTGGGCATGAGGTTAATATCATCTTTGGGCCGGGTCGAGCTACAAAAACTGCGTACGGGAAACCTGGCAGAACAAGATTGGCCCAGAGTAACGTCGGCCATAACGTTGCTAAATCAAAAACGCAATTTGTTCATTGATGATACACCGGCTTTAACACCCGTTGAATTACGAGCACGGTGCCGAAGACTGGCCCGTGAACACGGCCTGAGTATGATCGTTATCGATTACTTGCAGCTCATGCAAGTCTCCGGTGGTGGGGAAAACCGTGCCACCGAAATATCTGAAATCTCCCGCTCGCTAAAAGCGCTCGCTAAAGAACTTAATGTGCCGGTCATTGCTCTATCGCAGTTGAATCGAAGTTTGGAGCAACGCCCAGACAAGCGGCCGGTTATGTCAGATCTGCGCGAGTCAGGTGCGATAGAGCAGGATGCTGATGTCATCATCTTTATCTATCGCGACGAAGTGTATAACCCTGACGATGAGCAGAGTAAAGGTAAAGCAGAAATTCTGATTCGAAAGCAACGTAACGGACCTATTGGTTCTGTTGATTTAACATTTCTTGGAAAATACACACGTTTTGAAGATTATTCGCCCGAGGTCTATTCGGGGGAGTTTAGCTAGCGTGCATCATCGGGCTTTGCGTATTGATATCGATCTAAGCGCTGTCCAGCATAATTTTGTCGTTGCCAGGCAACTTGCTGGTGATCAAAAACTCTTTGCGGTGGTCAAGGCTGACGCTTATGGGCATGGTGCTGTTCAGGTAGCCAAAGCATTAGACGCTGCCGATGGTTTTGCTGTTGTAACCCTTAACGAGGCTTTGCAGCTGCGCGAAGCGAGCATCAATCAGCCTGTATTGGTTTTGCAGGGAGCCACCACAAAAGCTGAATACGACGTTTTTTTGTCTCACAATTTATGGCCTGTTATCCATTGCGAAGAACAGCTTGAGTGGTTCACGCACTCATCGCTCAGCGGCCAGCTACAACCCTGGCTAAAAGTGGACAGTGGGATGGGGCGATTGGGGTTTCAGCCGACACGCGCTAACGAGATTTTACAAACCTGTACAGACATTGATTGGTATGGTGCGCTGACTCATTTCGCCTGTGCCGACGACCCGGCTTCAACCAGGACCGACGAGCAAATAGCGTGCTTCACATCAGTGTGCATTGATCAGAGCTTTCAGCTGAGCCTGGCAAATTCTGCTGCTGTTATTTCATCCAAGGCATCTCAAGCTGACTGGGCTCGCCCCGGCATCATGTTATATGGCTCCAATCCGGTTGATCCGATGCAATCTGAGGTTCTGCCGCTTAAAAGTGTTATGCGAGTAAGTGCGCCTGTTATTGCGGTAAAGCAGTATGAATCCGGGGATTGTATTGGCTATACGGACAGTTACGTGTGCCAAAAATCGATGAGCGTTGCTTATGTCGCTATTGGCTATGGCGACGGGTTGCCACGTCGACTGGACAGTTCTGCCAGTGTCTCATTGAATGGCCATCGATGCCCCGTGATAGGGCGGGTATCTATGGATTCGATAGCCATCGACCTTGGCAAAACAGCGGCTAATTACGGTGACGAGGCAGTTTTGTGGGGACCTGAGCATCCAATAGAAATTCTGGCAGCTGCCGCTAAAACCATCAGTTATGAGTTGATGACCTTGATTAAAGGTCCGCGCCAGTATGTTGAGTCGTTTGAATGCAGCTGTCCAGGCCAGGCAAACCCTGCTTGACCAGACCAGACCAGACTAAGTCATACCTAGAGAGCCTGTTCTGCCGAAGCTATTACCGCTGTATTTGTCTGGTAAGACAATCGCTAACCACCTCCATGTGGTTAAGCTTTGTGGCGTGTAATGATTGAGTAATCGCGCTGGACTGACTTAGTAGGTACTATGAAGTTCCGGATTCTATAGGTCTGTCGCAAAAATGGTCGACGCATGAGATCGCTTTGACTTGCCACACAGCAGACTAGGCGCCGCGATCGAGTAGCTCAAGTTTATTTGGCTTGTCTTCCCAATCTTTGGCATCGGCAGGTGGGTCTTTTTGAATGGTGATAACGGGCCATATCGCTGACAACTCGGCATTTAGAGCTAAATACGGCTCGTCTTCGGGTTTCATGTCCTCTTCGGCCACAATGGCGTTGATAGGGCATTCTGGCTCGCAAAGAGAGCAATCGATGCACTCTTCGGGGTCGATGACAAGATAATTCGGGCCTTCGTGAAAGCAGTCTACTGGGCAGACTTCAACGCAGTCGGTGTACTTACACTTGATGCAGTTTTCAGTAACGATGAAGGTCATGGTCAATCTCTCACGGGTTTGGCTTAGTAGTTGCAGATAGTACCAAAAATGTCTATGGCTTGGGCATGGAGCTGGCGAATCCAAGACGGGATCTCGCGGCCAATAAATGGAATAAGTTAAACAGCGATATAGGCTGGAGTAAAAATGAAACAAATCAAAAAAGCAGTCTTTCCGGTAGCTGGTATGGGAACGCGTTTCCTGCCTGCAACCAAAGCTAACCCGAAAGAGATGCTGCCGGTAGTCGATAAGCCATTAATTCAATATGCTGCCGAAGAAGCCGTTGCCGCTGGTATCGAAACCCTTATTTTTGTTACCGGCCGTAACAAGCGTTCTATCGAAGATCACTTTGATACCGCCTACGAGCTCGAGCGCGAACTTGAAGCCAAAGGCAAAGAGAAGATGCTCGCAGTATTGAAAAACATTTTGCCTTCACATGTTAACTGTGTCTTTATTCGACAATCAGAAGCGCTGGGTTTAGGCCACGCAGTATTGTGTGCAAAGCCGGTTGTTAACAATGAGCCTTTCGCTGTTATCCTTGCTGATGATCTAATCAATTTTAGTGAGCAGTCTTGCTTGAGCCAAATGGTTGATGTTTTTAACTATCAGCATTGTTCTGTACTGGGAACCGAACCCGTTCCAAAAGAAGACGTTAGCTCATACGGTATTGTGGCTGGTAGTGAAGTTAAGCCAGGCTTGATGGAAGTTAGCGGTATTGTGGAAAAGCCACCTGTGCATGAAGCGCCTAGTAACGTTGCCGTTGTTGGACGATACATTTTAACGCCGCGCATATTTCACCTGCTGGAGAACACTCAGCGTGGTGCTGGTAACGAAATACAACTTACCGATGCTATTGCCGAGCTATTGTCTGAGCAACGTGTGTTGTCTTATAACTTTGAAGGTCGTCGATTCGATTGTGGTAGCAAGTTGGGTTATTTGAAGGCTCAGGTTGAGTTCGCTCTGGAGCACGAAGAAGTCGGCACAGAGTTTGCCGAATACCTTGATGAATTAAACAAGCGTTTGGGCGGCAAAGTTGTGCCAATGCCGAAGAAGGCTGCTAAATAGTTTTATTCTTTATCGCCGATGCTTATTGCTGGTGCTTATTGCTGGTGTTTATTGCTGGTTCTTAGCAACGATAAAAAAACGGCCTTTTGGCCGTTTTTTTTTGCAAATTAAAAAACCGGCATTGGAGCCGTTTTTTATGCCTGCTTGCCGGGTTGCCAGAGCCAACTAAGCTCTAAGTTTTTCGTTCTCAGGGTCAAACAAGGGTTCAGCTACCACGGTCGCTTTGATTGTGTTTCCCAGTATACGCACGCTTACAGCGGTACCTGGTGCTGACTTGTCAGAATTAACATAACCCAATGCAACACTCTTGTTAAGACGATAACCAAAGCCGCCACTGGTGGTATAGCCGATCACCTTGTCGCCATCCATAATGGTACTGCCGTAAATGGCATCAAAGTCGGTGTTGTTGACTTGTAGTTGCACAAACGACAAAGCCGTACCTTTTTGCTGAATATCAAGTAAAGCTGCCTTGCCGGGAAAGTCTGTGTCCTTATCCAACTTAATAAAGCGATCAAGCCCTGCCATGATGGGCGATGTCTCGTGATCGAGTTCGCCTTGCATAGCGCGATAACCTTTCTCCAGTCGCATACCATCCATTGCGTACTGACCAAAATCGCGTAAGTCGATTCCCACGTTTGAAGCTGATTCGAATAAAGCGTTATATAGGTCCAGTGCAGCACTGTTGGCAACGTGTAGCTCCCAACCCAACTCGCCGATGTAGTTAACGCGCAATGCCATGAGCTTATGACCAGCAATACTGACCTGTTGCATTGAGAGCCATTTGAAGTTGTCGTTATCCAACGGCGCATCACAGATGGGTTGTAATACATGGCGTGACTTCGGACCGGCTAAAACGATGGTGCTGTTGTTGTCGGTTGTGTCTGTGATTGTCAGTGATGAACCTTCTGGTAAGGCTTTTTCCAGCCAATCAAGATCGTGTACCCGTGAAGGTGCGCCACCGATTAAGATGAAGTGCTCATCGCTGATACCGGTAATAGTCATCTCACACCCAATGCCACCGGTGTCGTAACAGAAATAACTCAGTGAGAGTCTGCCGGGTGAAGGTACTCGGCCTGCAATTTGTGCATCCAGCCATTGGGCCGCACCTTCACCTTTTAATTCAAACTTTGCAAAGCCACATAAGTCCAACACCCCGGCGTGAGTGGCGACATGCAGTGCTTCACGCTTGGCAGCTTCAAAGTGTCCACCGTGTCCATAACTGGGTTCAGCATTGACATCATCTTCAGCTTGCGCAAACCACATAGGCCGCTCATAACCACCACGTGCACCGTATTGTGCGTTCTTGGCTTTTAAGGTGTCGTATAAAGGACTGGTTAATCGTGGTCGACCTCCAGGCCACTCATCATGTGGAAAGAAAATCGCGTATTCCTGACCATAAAGCTCTTTTGCCCGATCAACCACGTAGTCCTGATCGGCGTAGTCACCGTATCGACGCGAATCCATTGTCCACATATCCCACTCGGGGCGGCCATCGATAATCCATTCAGCCAACGTTTTACCGGCACCACCACCTTGACATATGCCAAAACTAAAGCTGTTGCAGTGGTATACGTTTTCCAGACCCTTTGCAGGACCTACGTTAGGAATACCATCAGGTGTATAAGGAATAGGACCATTGATCACGCGTTGCACGCCAACACTGCCTAATATAGGCAAGCGTTCACAGGCTTGTTCGATGTACCACTCAAGACGTTCCAGGTCGTCAGGGTAGAGTTGGTATGCAAAGTTATCCGGTAATTTGCCGTCGGCCCAATGTGGCGTTGCTTGTTTCTCGTATGGTCCTAAAATCAGGCCGGTTTTTTCCTGTCGCAAATAGTAAGAGTCGTCCGGGTCTCTTATTAATGGCATGAGTGAATCCATTTGTTCAAGTTCAGGAACTGATTCTGTCACTAAGTACTGGTGCTGCATCGAAACTACTGGAATGTATTGCCCAAACAATTCACTGACTTCACCGGCACGGTACCCAGCGGCATTGACTACGTGTTCGCAAGTGTATGCATGTTCTGGTGTGGTGACTTTCCACAATTTCCCAACGCGTTCAACCGAGGTCACTTTGGTAAAGCGTTTTATCTCAGCACCCATTTTGCGAGATGCCGCTGCCAGTGCTTGAGTGAGTTGGCTAGGGTCGATATCCCCATCGTGCGGATCCCATAAGCCACCAATAAGACCTTCAGTGCTCATGAGTGGCGAGCGTTCCTGCATTTGTTCAGGGGTTAGTAGTTCGTAACCCAGGTCCATCGCATTAGCCATGTCATGCACGTGTTGGAATTCCTGCCAGCGTGCTTCCCCTTGCGCCAGCCGTATAGAACCTGTTTGATGATAATTAATTGGGTAGGCCGGGTCTTTGGCAAGCTCGATGTACAGCTGAGTGCTGTAGTGCTGTAGCTTCATGATATTACGGCTGCCTGAAAACGTGGGGATGTTACCTGCCGCATGCCAGGTTGAACCAGAGGTGAGTTCGTCCATTTCAAGCAATAGTGTATCTGTCCAGCCGCGTAAAGCCAGGTGGTACTGAGCACTACATCCGGCAACACCGCCACCAATAATCAGAACTTTTGCATCGGCCATAGGAGTTCAAATCCAAAAAGGGTAAGTTTGCGACTACAATATTATCTCGTGAATTGTAGGTCAGGGGCCAGATAGTCTTAACTGATGGCGACAATTCTTTGATTGGTGAGCGGATTTCTCACCTTAAACTGGCCAGCAGCTCACAATGACTCCAGTAAGCAAAGCAATCAGCGCGATATTTGGTGTTTTCTTCCTGCAATCGGCGGTGTTGGGCAATTGGATTCCGCGCATACCTGATCTGAAAGAGTCGCTGGCGCTTAGCGATGCAGCGCTTGGTGTTTGTTTGCTGGCCATACCACTTGGTACGGTAGTCGGGTTGGTGGTGTCAGGTGGCATTATCGAGCGTACTGGCTTGCGGCGTGCCTGCCAAATATTCTTGCCGGCCTGGGCAATCTCATTCGTGTTACCGGCAGTGGCGCAATCACAGTTGAGCTTCTCGGTGTTTTTGTTTTTCAGTGGCGTGGTCTTAGGCTTGACCGAGGTGGCCATGAACACCGAAGCCGATCGCATTGAACTTGTGTTTAAGAAACGCATTATGTCCCGTTGTCATGGTTTCTGGAGCTTAGGGTCAATGGCAGGTGCATTGGTTGGGGGCGTGATTGCGCAGTCTGGAGTGACGGTGTTCATGCACTTTGTATTTATTATGCCCCTGATAGCAGTGCTGGGCTTTTGGGTCTCGTCCAGATTGCCACAAACAAAATCGGCGGTTCCCGCTGATGCACACGAATCGGCATCGCATTTTAGCTTGCCTTCAAAAGCCATTTTATTGTTGTGTGTTATGCCCATGGGCATCATGGTTATTGAAGGTGCATTCATAGATTGGTCAGCGGTGTTTGTTCATAGCTTGCTCGACGCATCACCGTTAATAATTAGTGTGATTTATTCTTTCTTTGCAGCGGTTATGGCTGCTGTGCGACTCAGTGGGGATGCTATTGGTGAGCGTTTCGCTGCGAAGCAGATAGTCCAGGTGTCGGGTGTGGCGGCGTCAGTGGGTATCGTTATTTTTGCCACAGCGCCCAATGTCGGCGTCGCAATGCTTGGGGCAGCGTTAAGCGGTATGGGGGTTGCGATTGTTTATCCTTTAGCCATGACCGCTGCTGCCCGCCGACCGGGAACACCGGCCGACAATGTGGCCGCAATGACCATGGTGTCCTTCACCTCGTTTTTGCTGGCACCGCCAATCATTGGCTTTGTATCAGATGCATTCGGATTGCGGATAGCGTTGCTAATACTTGCCCCCATCGCCGCCTCAACAGCCCTTCTAGCCTCCGAAGCCACACCCCTAAAAAAGAATTAAAGGGGACGGAGGGATTTAAATTTGACCACCTTTGAGTCTTAGTTAGAATTAAATTAAAGGGGACGGAGGGATTTAAATTTGACCACCTTTGAGTCTTAATTAGAATTAAATTAAAGGGGACGGAGGGATTTAAATTTGACCACCTTTGAGTCTTAATTAGAATTAAAGGGGACGTAGGGCCCTGTTTTTAACAACAAGAATTTTGACCAATTTTGAGGTTGATTCAAATTTCGATAAGGTGATTCGGTAGCTCATCCGGGCGTCCGTGTTCGGCTGGAAAGTGTTCGTGTAGTACCTGTTTGCAGTGCTCAACGGTATTGGAAAATCCTGTCGCAATATCGCCAGCCTGCATATGAGATACAAAATCATCGATGCATGCTTGCCACACTTGGTTATCAACAACGTCAGCGATCGCTTTGTCGACGATGATTTCAACATAGTGCTCGGCAACCGACACAAAGATTAATACACCGGTGTTGTTTTGCGTTAAGTGCAGGTTTTGCAGAAAAAATTGCTCGTGAGCGTGTCGGCGAGCGCGGTGCAGTTTGACAGACTTTGGGATAAGCCAAAAACGTAACGATGAGTAATAGAAAAGGGTGCCAAGCCCTAAAAATACGAGTACTTGAGTTTGGTAGAGACGTGACAAGGCCATCGCAGAATCGTCTTGATAGAACCAGCCGCCTGTTGATATTGCCTGATATAGAAAATACCAGCCTGGAACACTAAGCGCCGCTAAGGAAGCCCACAATAGTGGAATGTAACGATAGCCATCGCTTTGCTGAGCTATGACTGTGACTATCTCACCTGTGGTGCCGGACTCTGCTTCGTTAATTTGCGCCCGAAGAGTATCCTTCTGTGCCTTTGTTAGAAAACTCATTACCAACTCCCTGATGCACCGCCGCCGCCAAAACTGCCGCCACCGCCGCTGAATCCACCGCCACCACTAAAGCCGCCACCGGAACCGCCGTACATGCCGCCGCCACGCCCGCTGCCGGGTCCACCACGACCACCTTTGCCCCCCCCGTTTGTACCAGGAAAGAAGAAATAAAGAAGCCCGAATACCCCTAACCCGATAGCAATACCGATAAAGATATTACTGCTGATGATGGTAGCGAAAAGCCCAGCGAAGCTGCCAGGGAAGGCCGCAGTTGCGGCACGTTGCAGGCCACGGCCTCGAAGAAGGGCCGGTAGCATAATCATACCGATGAAAAATAATGGCATGAAATCAAACGGTTTGTCTTTTCGATTGCGTTGTTTGATGGGTTCGGCTTTGTATTCACCGACTACCGCTTGCAGAATGCTGTTGATACCCGACTTGATTCCGGTGGGGTATTCGTTTTCCTTAAAGGCGGGCACAATATTGCGTCGTATAATTTGTCCTGCCAGTCCATCAGGCAGAGCGCCTTCTAAACCATAACCAACTTCTATTCTTACTTTGCGTTCGTTAGGGGCGACTAACAAAATAACACCGTTGCTTTTTTCTTCCGTGCCAATGCCCCATTCGCGACCCATGCGTAAGGCGTAGTCTGAATCAGCAAAACCTTCGAGTGAATTAACGGTGACCACAATGACTTGATTAGATGTTTTTTCTTCGTGCTCGGCTAATTGTTGAGAGAGTGCGGCTTCGTCGGCTGCACTTAATATGTCGGCCTGATCAACAACGCGTCCGGTCAGTTCGGGAAAGTCAGGCGTAGACTGTGCGAATACGCTGCTGCTTAGCAACACATTCGCACACAAAAGAAGGACACAAATTAAGGAGGTGCGTACCCCGCTTAAAGGGGCAGTAACCCAGCGCATAGTGCGTCGACGCAGTGATGCGAAACTGGTCAAAATTAAATCCCTCCGTCCCCTTTAATTGCTTTGATTTGCTAGTTGGTGTTGAAGTCTACTGTGGGGGTTTGGGTTTCGGCGTTAGATACAGAGAAGGTTTCCTTGGCTGTGTTTTCTGAGTACATAAACTTTCTCCACCAGCGGCCAGGGATGGTGCGTAGCTCCGTGTTGTATTGTTGAACCGCTTTGATGTAGTCACCTCGAGCAACTGCAATTCGATTTTCTGTACCTTCAAGCTGGTTTTGTAAGGCCAGAAAGTTTTCGTTCGATTTAAGGTCGGGGTAGCGCTCTGCGACTAACATAAGCTTGGACAGCGCACCGCCTAACCCGGCCTGGTTCTGCTGAAATAACTCGAAGGCTGCGGGGTCAGAGAGCATCTCGGGTGAGACGTTCATTTGAGAGACTTTTGCTCGCGCTTCAGTCACCTCGATAAACACCTCTTTTTCTTGTTCTGCGAAACCTTTGACTGTTTCGATCAGATTAGGCACAAGATCGGCACGCCGCTTGTACTGATTTTGTACTTCGCTCCAGGCGCCGTCTACGGCTTCGTCGTAGGTTGGGATATTGTTGATACCGCAACCGCTGAGTAAAAATAGTGAGGCGAATAGGACAATGAGTTTTTTATTGATCTTTCCAGCATAAATTGCAGCAGAAAACCCGGCAGAAAATGCAGCAAAAAAAGCAGCGAAAAATGCAGTTTTAGTACTCATGTTAATAGTCTCCGATCGAATGCGCTAATGATAGCAGGAAGCGCAATTGCATTGAGACTTGAGTGTCGCAAGCGTGTAACAATACCTTATGCTTAGCTTTAACAATGTGGCTTGTCGGCGCGGTACAGATCTGCTGTTTGATCGTGTATCTGTGGTCATACATCGGGGCCAGAAAGCCGGTCTCACAGGTGCGAATGGCTGTGGAAAATCGTCTCTTTTTGCCATGATTCAAGGGCAGCTAGAGCCGGATGATGGCGATATATCGTTACAACAAGGCATCAGCGTCACGCATGTAGCTCAGGAATCTCACAGCACTGATATTCCTGCTATTGAATTTGTTATCGATGGCGATAAGCGATTACGATCAATAGAGCATGCATTGCAAAGCGTTAAGGAAGACGGCGAAAAACACGCCGAGCTATTGGCTGACTTTGATCAGGCCGGTGGATATAGTGTTAAGGCACGCGCAGGTGCGCTGCTTAATGGCCTTGGTTTTTTAACCGAACAACATCTATCGCCCGTGTCAGATTTTTCTGGAGGTTGGCGTATGCGGCTTAATTTAGCCCAAGCGCTAATGAGCCCCAGCGATCTTTTATTGTTGGATGAACCAACTAATCATCTTGATTTGGATGCTGTTCTTTGGCTGGAAAATTGGCTGCGGGGACGCGACGGTACGCTGCTGATGATTTCTCACGATAGAGAATTTCTTGATCGCATTACCACCCATACCCTGCACATAGAACAAAATACCGCGACACTCTTCACTGGTAATTACTCATCGTTTGAACAACAGCGTGCGGCCCGCTTGGCAAACCAGCAAGCTATGTACGTTAAGCAGCAACAAACCATGGCACAAATGCAATCGTTCGTTGATCGCTTTCGCGCCAAAGCCACCAAAGCCAAGCAGGCACAAAGTCGGCTGAAAATGCTGGAGCGAATGACCACGCTGGCACCAGCTCATGTTGACTCACCGTTTCAATTCTCGTTTCGTGAACCCGATGCCTTGCCAAGTCCTCTGGTGTTGCTGCGTGACGCAGACATCGGTTACGACAAGACGCCTGTGTTGGACAATATCAGTTTCAGTATTCAAAGCGGTGAGCGCATTGGTTTGCTGGGCGCAAACGGGGCAGGTAAGTCCACGCTGATAAAGGCCATTGTAGGTGACCTGGCTTTACTTGATGGCGAGCGCCTGCCAGCGCAAAAATTAGCAATTGGTTATTTTGCTCAACACCAGGTTGATCAATTGCGGGACGAGCACACGGCCATACAAGCCCTGATGGATTTTGATCCTGCAATCAGTGACAGCGAAGCACGTAACTATCTTGGTGGATTCGGCTTTTCAGGCGATCAAGCTTTGCAAAGCGCCAAAACAATGTCGGGTGGGGAGCGGGCGCGGTTGGCACTGGCGTTAATTGTCTATGCCAAACCGAATCTGTTGCTGCTTGACGAACCAACTAACCATTTGGATATACAAATGCGCGATGCTCTGGCTGAGGCATTGCAACAGTATGGTGGCGCGCTGTTGGTTATTTCACACGACAGGAGTTTGCTGCGCTCTGTTGTAGATGATTTGCTGTTGGTTGCTGATGGTTCAATCCAGCCATTTGACGATGATCTGGACGGCTATGCCCGCTGGCTCGCTGATTACCGCAGTAAATCCAGCAGTAAAGGACAAAACGATGGCGGTGTTGTCACAAACACTGACCCGGTTGTTGATCGTAAGCAGAAAAAGCGTGATGAAGCGCAGGCGCGGGCTAAACTGCGACCTTTACGCAAAGCTATAGAGAAATCCGAGCGTCAACTGGAGCAATGGGTATCTCAACTGTCAGAAACACGCAACAGTTTGGCCTCCAATGAGCTATACAATTCTGAGAACAAATCAAAATTAGCGGAGCTATTGGCTCTGGAAGTGCAACACAAAACTAAAGTGTCTGCGTTGGAAGACGAGTTGCTGGAAAATATGCAGGCACTCGAGCAGGCTGAAATTGATAGCGCTGCAGAATAATTTATCAGGAGACGTATATGAACCGCTTAGTCGGCTTAGTTTTATTGTTGAGTACCTCTGTATCACAGGCGGCTTCATTCAACACACTGGATGCGCTTACACAGGAACAATTTAAATTGTTCGCTGAAAACGTGGCTGCGGCTACTCAGTACAAAGGTGTTACGCCACCGGAGCCATTGGGTATTTTGGGCTTTGATGTTGGTTTGAGTGTGTCGTACACCACTATTGAGAGTGATGCCATTTTTGATCAGGCAAGCGAAGGTGATTTTGATGTGGCGGGGATAGCGTTACCTCGACTCACCATTCATAAAGGACTACCATTCGGTATCGATGTAGGTGCATCGGCCAGTGGTGCTCCAGGAACGGACATACGGGTGCTCGGTGCAGAAATCCGATATGCCATTATGGAAGGCAATGTCGCGCTGCCAGCTGTGGGTATTCGTGCCAGCGGTACCGTATTGCAGGGCGTCGATGAGCTTGACATGCAAAACATTGGCGTGGATATTTCCATATCCAAAGGTTTTTTGATGCTTACGCCTTATGCAGGTTTGGGAGTGGTTCGAACCACAGCAACACCAGTTGATAGCGATAATCTGCAAGAAGAAACGTTAAGCCAAACTAAATTGTTTGCTGGGCTGAATTTGAACTTAGCGCTGCTGAACTTTACCTTAGAGGCGGACAAGACCGGTGATCACAGTTCTGGTAGTTTAAAAGTTGGGTTCAGGTTTTAAAGCAAAATAGTTTAAGTGTCGAAAAACAATAAAAATCCGGAAGATGATTACAAATCGAAAACTTCCACTAAACAGGATGCGTCTGCCGAACGAAGCGGTACTGGCTTTTTTGCTGTAATGCAAAGCGTTGGCGCTGCCATGCTCGGTGTACAATCCGCCAAAAACAAAGAGCGAGATTTTACGCACGGTAAGCCAATCCACTTTATTGTAGGAGGGCTTATCGGAACCCTCATATTTTTACTGTGTATTTGGCTGCTAGTGAAATATTTGATTGCCACCAGCTAAGTCACTACACGCTAAGGCACTACACGCTAAGGCACTACACGAAATTACTACAAACAAAATTACTACAAACAAAAACAGACAACCACTATTTAACGCAGTAGGCGCCAGCAGTAATCACGCTTGCCAAAGTAGGGCTGTAACAGCTGTAGTTATCAGCTCCACCTGACCCATTGATGTGCGGTTTACTAGCACTGCAGTAACCACCCGTAACGACTCCCTGATTCCCAGCTGTATTGCAGCTCGCCACACAAATACCTGTGCTTTCATTATTGCATTCGGTTTCAACAATGTACCGGTCATTGTTTGAGCCGATGAATGTTACTGTCGAGCCATCACCTGAATCAACATTGGCACTGCCTACCGAACCACCTTCTTTTAGCCAGATAGTCCTCGCTGCGCCTAAGTCTCCATAAATCGTTGCATCACTATTGAATGCAACTACTCTGTACAAACCAGGTTGTAAGCCTGCAAATGAAGTAGTGTTTTTGACCGTTGCCAGATAGTCAAAAGTTATCTCAAATTTACTTGGCCCGCCTGCGTAGTAGTACACATTGTAGCCGCCAGCGTCAGCTACCTCATCCCACTGCAGTTGATCACTAGCGATTTGTAAATTTTGAACAGCCGGGAATGACATCGCGTGGACTAGCCCTGCGAAAAACAGGAGCATAGGCAGTACAATAAATTGACTGCATTTTTTTATGTCCAAAAGACTCGTAACAGAAAAACTCATGGCAAAAATTTGCATGACAAAAATCCCTCTTAATTATTGTAATTTGATTTTGATCGAGTTCGAACCCGCCATCGGTATACTAGCGCTGTCTAACGCATGTTAATAGGTAACAAATGCTGACAAAGTTGGTAGTTTTACCGTGTAACTACAGGTGATGCGAGTTTTATCGAAGCGCCGAAAATGCTGTACGCAGAATCTCCCCAATGACCTTGTTGCTGACATTTATATTTTACCAGCGAGTAAAAGTTTATCAATGTCATCACTAATACTGAGAAACCCGTTCAAGCGTTCAATAACGCTTTCCTCAAACGAATCCAAAGAACAATCGCATTGCCCTTGAAGCAACGTGCCTGGTCCGTAATCAAAGCTAATGCCTGGCCATTTGGATGCTTTGGTCTTAACGGCAGCACGAAATTTAACTGCAAATTTTCTGGATTCGAGTTTATGGCTGGGTAGCTCTCTGAGTTTTTTTGAATGAATGTTATAGGGAAACTTTTGCTTGTCTAATTGGCTCTTGGATACCCAGACGGCGCAGAACACGCCAATGGTGTTTTCTCTATTGTCGTCGAAACGGTTAGTCCAATGTGGTTTTGCAAAATAGAGTGGGGCACTGCCAGAATACGTCAGTTGCTTGCAAACAATGCCGTGCTTTTTTTGCAACGATGGGCCAAGTTTAGTTTCAACTTTTTTTAGAATGTCTTCAAACGATTTTACGGCCATATGCTTATGTTCTTGTTAGTACGGCAATCCGACATAATTTGTGGCAAGACTGGCTTGCGCTGATTGGCTCTCTCGTAAAAAATCCAGTTCAGCTGCCTGTATTTGCAAGTCAAAGTCGCTTTGATCAGGAAAGCGGTGCAACATGGTAGTCATCCACCAACTAAAGCGCTCCACTTTCCACACGCGCTTTAACGCTGTTTGTGAATAAGCGTCCAGCAATTGATGCTCTTTATTGTTATACCACTGTTTCAATGCGGTGAACAGGTAGTGCACATCGGATGCTGCCGTGTTTAAACCTTTTGCTCCGGTGGGCGGCACAATGTGCGCGGCGTCGCCACACAAAAACAAGCGTCCCCATTGCATCGGTTCACAAACAAACGAGCGTAGCGGGGCAATGGATTTTTCTATGGATGGGCCGGTCTCTATAGTGTCAGCAAAGTTTTCCGGGATTCGTTTTTTTAGTTCACCCCAGAATTGTGCGTCTGACCAATGATCAACATGGTCGTTGTTATCACATTGAATATAGTATCGGCTTAAGCTTTCGTTGCGCATGGAGCATAAGGCAAAGCCCCTGTCCGAATTTGCATAGATAAGCTCTTCATGTACCGGTTTTGTTTCGGACAGTATGCCCAGCCAACCAAACGGGTAGACTTTTCCGTATTCGTGTCGAGCTTCAAGAGGAATGGTTTGGCGGCTGACACCATAGTAGCCATCGCAGCCAGCAATGTAGTCGCAATCGATGTGTACCGTTTTTCCTTCGACCACGCAATCAATGCTCGGTGAGTCGCTTTTTGCATTGTTGATAACAACATCTTCTACATTAAATAGCGTTTTACCATTGACGGCTTCTCTTGCATCGTACAAGTCGCGTGTTAGTTCAGATTGACCGTACACGGTAACGGGGTGGGCTGTGTACTGACTAAACGGAATGGCAAAGTGTTCGCCTTTGTAGGCGATCACGGTGCCATCGTGGGTGAATGACTCGGCGTGCAAGCGATCGGCAGCACCAGCCTGGGTCATCAAATCGACAAGGCCACGCTCGAGTACCCCGGCCCGAATTCGATTTAATACATATTCGCGGGTTTTTCGTTCGAGCACAATCGCATCGATGCCTGCTTGATGCAACAGTTGGCTCAGTAACAAGCCCGAGGGACCACCACCAATAATGGCTACTTGTACACGCATTGCTAACAAATTAGCTTCATTGTTTTGATGTGCCAGTCAAAGCTTAATCCACGCTGTTTTTAAATCTATGTATTTATCAAATGCGTGCAACGATTTATCGTGACCATTTCCCGATTGCTTGACACCACCCATCGGTACACTGATGTCTGCACCACCATAAGTGTTTACGTGTACCACACCAGTGCGCATGGCCCGTGTCATTTTATGTGCACGGCTTATGTCTGCCGTCCACAGCCCACCGGATAAGCCAAAGTCCGTGCTGTTGGCTAATTCGATCGCCTCTGCCTCATCTTTAAACGTGCTCACTGCCAGCACTGGGCCAAACACTTCCTTTTGAGCCACGGTGTGTTGCTTTTTAACGTCGGTGATGATCGTGGGTTCCATGTAGTAGCCACCGGTTTGTTCGTGCAATTGCTTTCCACCTGAATACAGGGTGCCGCCTTCGCTTTGCGCAGTTTCGACAAATGCCAGATTTTGGGCTAATTGTGTTGCATTGTTTACCGCGCCACTTTGTGTGTCTATATCAAGAGGGTCGCCAATCTTCATGTCAGCAGCACATTTTGCAAGCTCTGCAACAAAGTCATCGTGAACCGATTTTTCAACTAACAGCCTTGAGCCCGCCACGCACACCTGCCCGGAATTTCTAAAAATACCAGCAGCACTTACTTTGGCAGCGTTTGCCAGATCTTTAGTATCGGCAAAAACCACATTCGCAGATTTGCCACCTAATTCCAGATAACAACGTTTTAAATTAGAACGTGCGGATGCTTCAAGTAAACGTCGACCGGTCGCCCCAGAGCCTGTGAATACCATGACATCCACATCCATTGAGTGTGATAGCGCTTCACCAACATCTGAACCTTTACCTGTGACCACATTTAAAACGCCATCAGGAAGCCCTGCTTGCAAACCAAGCTCGCCTAAACGCAATAAAGATAACGATGCCATTTCTGATGGTTTTAAAACCACTGAATTTCCAGCAGCTAATGCAGGACCCAGTTTCCATGCCGCAATCATCAAGGGAAAGTTCCACGGAATGATAGCCGCTACAACACCAATTGGCTCGTTGTGCACCAAGCCGAGGAAAGCGGGCGCTGTAGGAGCAATTTGTCCATACAGCTTATCAATGGCTTCAGCGTAATAACGTATCGTTGCCGCAGCTGATCCACATTCGGCTTTCAATGCCATGCTGATTTCAGTGCCGTTATCGCGAACACCCATTACAGCAAGTTCCAAGGCTTCAGCTTCAATTAATTCTGCCCACCTGAATAATATTTGTTTGCGAGCCGCTGGTGGCATATTGCACCAACGACCATCATCGAATGCACGTCGCGCAGCGGCCACTGCCAAAGCTGCATCCTCATGTGATGCAGAAGCAATGGTGGTTAACTGAGTGCCATCAATGGGTGAGAATATGTCAAGCGTCTCTGCTGATTGACTCGGTTTGATTTTACCGTCTATCAATAAACCACAAGGCTTAATGTCGATTTCGCGCAGCTTATTAATTTTGTTTTGGTCAAGCACCATTGATAACCCGGTATTACAGGTTGATGACGTGCGAAGAAAGCAACGTCTATAGCCGGCGACATCTATCGTGGTTCAATAGAAAATTGTTAGAATAAACGCCGATACAAGCGACAGAACGGTGAACGAAAAAGCCCTTTCTGTCAACATTTAAAGCGGGTAAAGAGCAACACTATATCGCCTTAGTTATGAGCTGCATAGCGTATAGAGATCAGCGAAGTGTCAATAATTGCGTAAATAAAATGTAAGCAAGTGTTATTTTTGGGCGTTTTTATTTGGATTTAGCATTGCCACGCCACATTATGGGTGCTGTGGTACACCCACTGGTGTACTACCATTATTCACTGAATAGGAAACTCCATGGTCGATCAGACTAAAAGAACCACACTAAAACGCGTCGCCGGTGTTGGCGTAGGTGCAATCGCAGCCACAGCATCAAATGGCGTTTTATCCAGGTTATCAACCAGCATTGGAGGCGATGTTAGCGCTGATGCTCTGCAGGCAGGCTCGGTCACTGGTGACATCATTGACATTCAGGTTACGACTCGAATTTCACCCATCAAAAACGACCTTGAAGTTGTGTTGACTAATATAAGCCCAGAGCCAACAACCATTACCCAGCTAACACCAACTCAAATTACCACCGGGCGTGGGCTGTTTGATTTTGATGCGTTGCTTAAAAATGGCAAGCTGCATTTGCCAGCCGGTGCAAGCGTAAGCGTACCCATGCAGCACCATGCGGTTGTGTTAGATGGCAGCACCATATCCAGGCGCACGTTTCAACTATCTGAAGCGCTAAGAAAAAATATGTCGATCGTCACTGACGGGGATTCGTTAGCGGCGCTGACCATATTGGACGGTACGCTCGTTAGCTAGTGCCCATCCGGAAACAGATAAAACACTGAATCCATTGAAAATATAATGCGGTATATGTAAAAAATCCTCTTGGTTTTGTTATCTTTAGAGTGCGAACCGAAAAGAAACAACCAAGAGGATTTA